>Ga0265297_10001093_pt1 | contig 67097 bp, 71 predicted proteins | sample Munlanlwell13791_FD_192502 | JGI IMG/M metagenome (GOLD analysis project Ga0265297, IMG submission 192502) | Leachate microbial communities from a municipal landfill in Southern Ontario, Canada - Leachate well 137-91 | ecosystem: Engineered > Solid waste > Landfill > Unclassified | place... | reverse complement strand
ATTGAATATAGACATGCGAGAAGCCGCCGATGCCGCTAAACGTCTCGAGTTAGGAAAAATCTGCCTTAAAGCGCTCGGTGTAATATGAGCCGCCCAACCAACATTCCACCGGCGCTGCGCGAAAAAGCGCGTCACCTTTAAATGCCCAACAAGTCGGTCAAAGGGAAGCGCCGCCCGTTGGCGGCTTTGAAGTTTCGTTTTTTATCAAGGTTCGGCGGCTTCGTTTGGCTTTCGTTAGCGGCGCGCCCCTTACCGTAACGTTAGAAAAACATGCGACGTGTCTTGCTTATACCTATTTTTTTATTTGCCACCAGTGCCGTTGGGTTTGATAGGCAGCACTGGATACAAGTAGCCGGGGGCTCCTGGGAACCCGACGACACGATACTTACCAAAGCAGATGCAAAATTGAAGCACAAGTTTCAGTCACATGTCCGATACGTTAGACTTGGCGACCGGTGGGAGGACTACACGTTTCAATATCAGGGAAGCAGACTGCCGACAGGTCAGAAGATTATTGACATAAATGCCTTCTGCTCGAATATTCCGGAAGAATGGCTCGCCCATTTTAAGCTTACAAGCGAATGGGTTCGCATATTCGGAGGTGGCGGTTGCCTATTTCGCGCGTACTACGATTCAACGCTCGACAAGATATTCGATTTAAAGGTCAATGCGCCAAAATAGCGGATAGATTGGGTGAGGTACGAACCCCAGCATATCGAAACCGCCGATGTTGGCCTTTTTTCATCTAACAAGTCGGTCAAAGGGACGCGCCGCCCGTTGGCGGTTTTGAAGTTTTGTTTTTTATCAAGGTACGGTGGCTTCGCTTAAGCTTAGTGAGCGGCGCGCCCCTTACCGTAACGTTAGGAGTCACACATGACTATCACATGCCCTAGTCCTGCAACGCTTGAATACCTGAAGCTTTTTTTCAGTGGCTTGGTTGTCGTTGGTTTTGCGCTGACGTTGTTTCAGATCAAGGCTGTACGCCGCCAAGCAAGGGCAAACGTGCTTCTCAAGATGATCGATGAATGGAACAGTGTTGACCTCTATGAAGCTGTTCGTTACATTCATCAACTTAGAAGGGAATGGAAGTCTCAGCAGGATGATCCTTCACAATGGGGAGCACTGGCGAGAACGTGGGTAGAAGCTAATGCACCACAACACGGAACAACCGCAGAAAATGCTTGGATGAAGAGAAGGCGCGTTTCACAGTTCTTTTCGAAAATGGGATATATGCTGAAGAGTTCCTATATTACCCGTGACGATTTCTTCGGTGTGGCACCCGAAGCAAGACGACTGCTTCTTGTGCTGGAACCAATTGAACATGAAATTGTATCTCGATACTCTAGACATGAACCTTCGGTGGCATCTTGGGATAAGCCTTTCGACAAGCTCTTCTTTAAGTACGTTCAAGACGAATATGATTCCTGGTTTGCTCATACCGGCAAGCAGCTTGTGGCGCACAATGACTCCTAACCTTGCGCTCAACCGGAGCGCGGTTACAATGCGGTTTTGTTTTTTCAGCCTTCCGTGCCGCGCCCGGTTAGCTTTACGTTGAACTTTCCTTTATTGTCGGTTTAGGTGCGTGGCTAGAGGTCTCTGAATGACAGTTTTACAAGGACGACCAGCCACCCATACGAAACCGGTGTCTGTCTCTTGTTGGCCGAAAGCCGATATGAGCGGCCTTGATCAAAAACACCCTTAATGAGGAAAGAAAGAGTGTTGGCGCTTGTTGAATCATCGTTCGACTGCATTGGAAAGCAAGCCTTGGCTGAGTAGGACATCCTGGAGCGATTGAAAACCATCAACGTGAAACGCGGTTATACCAAGGCTTTGCGCGGTATCGACATTGGCCGAACAATCATCGAAGAAATAGACTTCGGCCGGATCAACATCACACTTGCCCAGTGCTAACGTAAATATTTCGAGATCCGGTTTGATGGCTCCGAGCAAGTGCGAAAATAGGGCAATATCGAAATCATCCTCTAACCCTCGGAACCGCTCCCAGTGCAATGGATTCGAATTACTCAGGCATCCTACCTGGTAATTTTTTCGCAAATGATGGATCGTTTCGCGCGCACCGGGAAAGAATTCTCTAGGCCAGGATGCAAATTCCTTAACGAAGACTTGAGGCGTCATCCGAAGCCCCCATTCAGCAATGAAACTTTCGGCAAACTCACAAGATGACATTTCCCCGCGCTCAAATCGCCGGACTGAGGGCGAAAACAGCCATTGATCTTTAATAGCTGTACGATCAAGAGGTTCGGGCAGTAAGCGACTCAAACTCTCGAATGCAGAACTTTCAATTAATACACCGCCGAGATCAAACAGCAAAAGCGAGGGGAAATTCATCCATATCTCCTAGATGGTGCCAAAATGGGTTTGCATATGCTATGAGACCAATGTGTCATTAATATTTCATTGAGAGGCTTTGCCAGGAATTTGCTGATGACCGGTTTGAAATTCACGCATCGGTACGGGAAAATTATTCCGCTCCGGTTAGCTTGGTGAAATCCAAATATCATTTACAGGTGAAGGGCATCCGTTGCGCCCCCTTCAAATCAAAGCGACCAGCGCCGGCCCGGGATGCTTCGCCCGGCATTCGGAAACGTCACTTCGACCCGGTGGTGAGTGTTCAAATCCCCCCCGCCAGCCCTGTTACGAGCAATCAATGATCACCACGACTGATATTGTGTTGATGTTCAATACCTTCGGTTAAATTATAACCTTCGTTATTGAATAGATCGCCGGTAAAAAACAAACGCATCTCTATAATCCAAGCAATTTTTTTTAGCTTATTGTTTTCTATGATAATGGTTGAAAGTTTATGATTGTTATCAATAATCTGATCCACAATTGTTTTGGGGTTAGCAGGGTCTTCTTTTAGCGCACCGGACACAATACGCTGAGCGGATTCCATTGTCAGCACTGGATAGGTAGTCGGTAGCTCGGCGTTTTTATCATTTTTAAGCGACTGCGCGTTAAAATAACCAATATCATAAACAACCTTAAATAGCACACCAATCATAATCAAAACCCCGTAAACGGAGAGACCGATTTTTAATCGCCTTCTAACGCGGGGGTTTGATAGTTTTTTTATAATATCGCGAGTTTTCATATTCATTTTTATTGCGGTTCCATAGCTTTATTTGTCATTTTTTAACATCTAAGAGAGCCTTAACTACATATCTTCCGGTATCTAATGATATTAGTTTTCTTATTATCTTAACGGCTGCATGTTATTCGGCAATATCCGCGATACTTATTAATCGATGCTAATCACTCAATTGGAAAGTCAAAATAAGTGTCAGGATACGGCTCATCATCAAGTGTAAAATGCCACCATTCTTTAGCATAATTTTTGAAACCGTGTTTTTCCATCAGAGTCTTTAGCAGCATTCTGTTGACTCTTTGCTGATATCCAATCTCTTTATTTTCAGTGTGCGATTGCGTATGAAAGCAGTCAAAACCTGTTCCCATGTCAATGCTATTGTCTTTAAAGCGTTTATTAATGTCCAGATAGCATTCGCGTAAGTCTTGTTCCGGGAAATATTCCTCTTGTTTTGGAACGGGCAAAGGAACAATAGTAAGGTCTATAGTGCTGCCGCGACTATGACCTGATTTTTCTGAAATATAGCCGTCTTTGAATAAATTGATTTTGTCTACTGCGGGATAAAACTCCTTCTTCGTTTTAACGTCATCAACGTCCTTAGCCCATCTTACAAAGTGATCCACGGCTTGTTGGGGACGATAGCAGTCATATATTTTGAGTGTTAGCGCATGTTTATTTAGCTCGTGCTGCACATTTAAAAGCGCGGATGCAGCTTCTTTTGTTAATAGGCATTTTGGAGCCGGATAACCATCCGCTCTGGCGCCAAGAAAATTATGTTCGCCAAAATAGCGAATATCAAGCTCAAGACCAGGAATATTTTGTGCAACGTCTACAAAATTATCTTGATGACGAATTTGTTTAGCCGAGGAACAAGACGATAACGTTAATACATTGAATGCACAGCATAAAACAATCACAAATACTGACTTTTTCATAAAATGTTACAAATAACCCATGATAGACATCCGAGACGGTAAGCGCTTAACAATAAGTCGGCGCCCCTACGCGGCAAGAGCCGCATTATAGCAATGATGAAAGACGGCTTAGGATAGAAATCAGAAGTTCACATTTTTGCTTCTACAATGTCAATGCAATTTGAGAGGAGCGTGCAACTATAGGCCACCCAAGCATAACTGCGATTACCTGAACTATCGAGATTACGGCGGCAGAAATCGGCTTCGTGAACAGTGAATAACCGGGACAGAAATTTAAGGCATAAAAAAACCGACTCATTGGTCGGTCTTTTTAAGGGAATTCATGGTGCCCAGGGGCGGAATCGAACCGTCGACACGAGGATTTTCAGTCCTCTGCTCTACCGACTGAGCTACCTGGGCATTTTAAGGTTTCTTAGTTTTTGCAGTGGTGCCCAGGGGCGGAATCGAACCGTCGACACGAGGATTTTCAGTCCTCTGCTCTACCGACTGAGCTACCTGGGCGGAACTACAAAAGAGCGCCATTAGACTCGATTATGCGGCGGCAGTCAATAAATAATGTTTTTCACTGAGACGGATTTTGGCCGTTCGGGGTGTTTTCCTTGCCGAACAAGCTGATAATAAAACCAAAGACTTTTTTCACGCCGCTCCAAATACGCGGCAACAGCCAGATCATCAGCAGGATAAAACCGGCCAACGCTATTAAAAATAATATCGGATGATTGATGCACGCCCAGACGCCGGTTATCACGACGACATCCTCGCCGATCGAGGCAATCCAGTTGCTAAAGGGTTCCGGCGATGTGTTAATCAACACCCGGCTCCCGGATTTGGTTGCATGTGAGCCTGCCGCCAGGCCGCCGCCCACGATGGCCGCGGCCAATTCAACGGCGGGATTCAGCTCGCCGATCGCCCCGGCCGCCAGCATGGCCCCGGCCGGAATGCGGATAAAAGTGTGTATCGCATCCCAACCGGTGTCTACACCCGGCGTTTTATCGGCAAAAAATTCGATAAAATACATCAGACCCGCAGCCCCCATGACCATCGGGTTGGCGACTATCTGTAAATCGGGCGGCAAATCGATATTGCCGGTATTGGCAAGATAGCCCAGCGTAAACAGCGTCGCGTACAGGTTGATACCGCTGGCCCACGCCAGCCCCATCGATAATGCCAGAGTTGTTGATATGTGATCCAGTGCGTCCATTAGAGCGGCCTTTTTCCGACTGTTTTGCTCAGCGTAGCATATTTTTCTGAACCTCCGTTAAACCGTATCCCGATCGCTAATAGAGCTACGCCCTCATTTTTTCGCACATTTAAATTCAGACCATGTAAAATTAACCATTATGTATTTGGCAACTTTTAGGATGTTAACGTGAGCTTTAGAGGAACAACGATACTTTCTGTTCGCCGGGGCGACAAAGTCGTGATCGGCGGTGACGGTCAAGTCACCTTGGGCAACACGGTGATGAAAGGCAATGCCCGCAAGGTGCGCCGTTTATATCACGACAAAGTCATCGCCGGTTTTGCCGGTGCAACTGCGGACGCGTTCACTTTATTCGAGCATTTTGAAGGCAAGCTGGAAAAACACCGCGGCAATTTAACCCGCGCCGCCGTGGAAATGGCTAAGGACTGGCGCACCGACCGCGCCTTGCGCAAACTGGAAGCCTTGCTGACCATTGCCGACGCCAAAACTTCGCTGATTATTTCCGGCACCGGCGACGTGATCGAGCCGGAACATGATTTGATGGCGATCGGTTCCGGCGGCGCTTTTGCCCAGGCTGCCGCACGCGCATTACTCGAAAACACCGATCTTAGCGCCCGCGAAATTGTCGAACGGTCCTTAAATATAGCCGCAGATATTTGTATTTATACCAACCACAATTTGCGTATTGAAGAACTCGACGCCGAACCTAACGAGTAAATACATGACTCAAATGACACCCAAAGAAATTGTAAGCGAGCTGGACAAGCATATTGTCGGCCAGGCCAATGCCAAGCGTGCAGTCGCGATCGCGTTGCGCAACCGCTGGCGCCGCCAGCAGGTCGATCCTGCACTGCGCGAAGAAATCACCCCTAAAAACATTTTAATGATCGGCCCCACCGGCGTCGGCAAGACCGAAATCGCCCGCCGCCTGGCGCGTCTGGCCAATGCGCCGTTCATTAAAATTGAAGCCACCAAATTTACCGAAGTCGGCTACGTCGGCCGTGATGTCGATTCCATAATCCGCGACTTGGTCGATACCGCCGTCAAGATGACCCGCACGGCGGAAATGGACAAGGTCGAAAACAAGGCTTTCGATGCCGCCGAAGACAGAATCCTGGACATTCTGCTGCCCAGAGCGAATGGCGGCATGCTGTCCGACACCGAAGAATCGACCCGCCAAAAAATGCGTAAGAAATTACGCGAAGGCGACCTGGACGACAAGGAAATTGAAATCGACGTGCATCTTGCACCGGTAGGCGTTGAAATCATGGCGCCTCCCGGCATGGAAGAAATGACCAGCCAGTTGCAGGGCATGTTCCAGAACCTGGGTTCGGGCAAAACCCGCTCCCGCAAAATGAAGATCAACAAAGCCCTGAAAGTATTGCAGGACGAGGAAGCATCAAAACTGGTTAACGAGGATGACATCCGCTTGCGCGCGGTGGAATCCGTTGAGCAAAACGGTATCGTGTTCCTGGACGAAATCGACAAAATCTGCAAACGTTCCGATGTGGGCGGCGGCGAAGTCTCCCGCGAAGGCGTACAAAGAGACTTACTGCCTTTGGTTGAAGGAACCACGGTCAGCACCAAATACGGCTCGATCAAAACCGACCACATCTTGTTTATCGCCTCGGGTGCGTTCCACTTGACCAAACCGTCGGATTTAATCCCCGAACTGCAAGGCCGCTTCCCTATCCGCGTTGAGCTGGATGCGCTGTCAGCCGATGATTTTGTGCGTATCCTGACCGAGCCTGATGCCTCGTTAACCGAGCAATATATAGCGTTATTGGATACCGAAGGCGTATCGTTATCGTTTTCCGCCGACGGCATCAAACGTATTGCCGAATTCGGCTGGCAAGTGAATGAATCCACCGAAAATATCGGCGCCAGAAGATTGCACACCGTTCTGGAGCGGTTACTGGAAGACATTTCCTATAACGCCCCGGATCTTTTTGGCAAAAACATCCTGATCGATGCCGCTTATGTTGATGATCATTTGGCCGAGTTTGTTGAAGATGAGGATTTGAGTCGTTATATTCTGTAGACGCAAGGCGAAAGGCAAAAACACTTGCCCTTCGCCTTGTGTCCTTAGCCCTTAGCCTTTCCCTTATATTGCTTATGCGCCTAACCGCAAAACCCAGCAACACCCACCCGACCGAAATCAAGCTGCATCAGGTTTCCAACATTTTGGAGATCAGCTTTGACGACGGCAGCGTGTTTAAATTGCCGTCCGAATATCTGCGCGTCTACACGCCTTCGGCGGAAGCGGTCGGTCACGCGCCCGGACAGGAAGTTCTGCAGGTCGGCAAGGAAGACATCACCATCAAGGAAATCAAGCCTGTAGGTAACTATGCGATAGCCCCGGTCTTTAGCGACGGCCACAACAGCGGCATTTATACCTGGGATTTGCTGTATAAATTGGGTGCCGAATATCAAACTTTATGGGCTGATTATCTTCATAATCTTGAATCCGCCGGCTATAAACGCAAAGAACCGCGGCAAAACTAAGACATATGCATAAATTAATTTAAGCAATTACCACGAAGAGCATGAAAGACATGGAGACTTAAATCCTTCATTCTCTACATGTTCTTCATGGTTTAAAAATAAGACTTGCTCGGTCATCACAACGCTGGAGCCCTTCGGCAAGGCTCAGGACAGGCTTGCAGAGTGCGTTCCCACGCCGGAGCATGGGAACAATATAATTACGATATAAACAAATCAGGTATAACCATGACCAACACCACCCATTTCGGATTTAAACAAGTCGCCACAGAAGACAAGGTCAAGCTGGTGCGCGGCGTATTCGATTCCGTTGCCGGACAATACGACATCATGAACGACCTGATGTCGATGGGCATCCACCGCATCTGGAAACGCGTTGCGGTGCAGCTAAGCAATGTGCGTAAAGGCGACCAAGTGCTTGACTTGGCCGGCGGCACAGGCGATTTAACCACGCTGTTCGAAAAACGCGTCGGTAAAGAAGGCCAGATAGTTCTGGCCGATATTAATTCGGAAATGTTGCGCACCGGACGCGACCGCCTGATCGACAGAGGCTTGGTCGGCAATATCCGCTATGCGCAAGTCAACGCCGAATGCCTGCCCTTTGAAGACAATACTTTCGATTGCGTCTGTATCGCCTTTGGCCTCCGTAACGTCACCGACAAAGATGCGGCATTGCGCTCCATGTACCGCGTGCTGAAACCCGGCGGTCGCGTCATCGTGCTGGAATTTTCGCACCCGGTCGATAAAATCACCGAAAAAGTCTACGATTTTTACTCATTCAAGCTGCTGCCGAAGATCGGCAAGATTGTCGCCAAAGATGAGGACAGTTATCGCTATCTGGCCGAATCGATCCGCATGCATCCCAAACAGGATGAACTGAAGAAAATGATGGAGAACGCAGGTCTGGAACGCTGCGAATACTTCAACATGACGCAGGGCATCGTCGCCGTTCATAGAGGTTATAAAATCTAGCATGACTATCAAGCCATTGCTGATTGGCGCACTGGAAGCGACGCTGAATCAATATCTTTCGTTGGATCAGGACAGCGGCTATTTTTTGACGCCACTGGCCGGCAAGGTCATTGCTGTTAATATTCAGCCGTTTGATGAAACCGTTTACCTGTGCCCGACGACCGATTCCATTCAGTGTCTGGATCAGTTCCCGGACCCACCCGACACCCGGCTGACCGGTTCAATTTGGGCGCTGGGCTTAATGGGCCTCAGCTCGACACCGATGCGTTCCGTTTTCTCAGGCGAGGTAAAAATTGAAGGTGATATGCAAACCGGCCGCAAGTTCCAGGAACTGTTCGCCAAACTGGACATCGATCTGGAAGAAAAACTGTCGCAATTCACCGGCGACATCATCGCGCATAAGACGGCCAATTTTTTCCGCGCCGGGCAAAACTGGAGCAAAGATTCGCTCGAAACCTTCAGGCTGAATGCCAAAGAATTTTTGCAGGAAGAAACCCGCGATTTGCCGGCAGCGCCCGAAGCGGATATTTTTTACGCCCAGGTCGATGAATTGCGCACCGATTTTGACCGCCTGCAAAGCCGGATTGATCGCCTGAAAAGTACGTTGCAAAATAAATCTTAATTATTCACCACGAAGGCACGGAGACACGAAGTTTTACCTTATCTTTTCTTCGTGAACTTCGTGTCTTCGTGGTGAATTTAGGACTTAAAAACACAGCCCGCCCTACAAACAAAGGTAACTCGTGATCCGCCCTAAATTATTATTGCGCCTGATTCACATTAACTGGGTTCTGGTCTTTCACGGCCTGGACGAAATCGTTTTAAAAACCCATTTATTCCGGCCTGTCCGTTATTTGGCGGTTTTCTCGCCCAACTACTGGTTCAGAAGCTCGTCAGACTCCCGCGGCGCCAGAATCCGCCGCGCACTGGAAGATTTGGGGCCTATTTATGTCAAGTTCGGCCAGGCCTTGTCCACCCGGAAAGACCTGCTGCCCGAGGACATTGCCGACGAATTGGTCAAACTGCAAGACCGCGTCCCGCCCTTTGACAACGCGATTGCCCGCAGCATTATTGAAAAAGAACTCGACATGTCTATCAGCGAGGCCTTTGCCGAGTTTGACGCCGAACCGCTGGCCTCCGCATCCGTCGCACAGGTCCATACCGCCGTCCTGCACAGCGGCGAAAGCGTCGTCGTTAAAGTGCTGCGCCCCGGCATAGAAAACCGCATCCGCTCGGACATAGGCCTGCTCTACGAACTGGCCCGTTTTGCCGAACGCTTCTGGTCTGACGCAAGAAGATTGCGCCCTGTCGATGTCGTAGCCGAATTTGAACGGACCACACTCGACGAACTCGACTTGGTCAGGGAAGCGGCCAATGCGGCCAAATTGCGCCGCAATTTCGAAAACTCCGACATTATCTATATACCGGAAATCCACTGGCCGTTAACGCGTCAAAAAGTCATGGTCATGGAGCGGATTCACGGCATACCGGTCGGTGAAATCGAACAGCTTCGGGTGGGCGGCGCCGATTTTAAATTGCTCGCCGAGCGCGGCGTGGAAATCTTCTTTACCCAAGTGTTCAGAGACAATTTTTTTCATGCCGACATGCATCCCGGCAATATTTTCGTCGATCTGCCGGCCAAATATATCGCCGTCGATTTCGGCATCGTCGGCACTTTGTCGTTGTCCGACCAACGCTACCTCGCGGAAAACTTCCTGGCATTTTTCAATCGCGACTACCGCAAAGTGGCCGAAATGCACGTCGAATCCGGCTGGGTTTCCGAATCGACCCGGATAGAAGAGTTTGAATCCGCGATACGCACTGTTTGCGAACCGATCTTTGAAAAGCCGCTGAAAGACATTTCCTTCGGCCAACTGCTGCTGCGCTTATTCCAGACGGCGCGCCGTTTTGATATGCACGTCCAACCGCAGCTGGTGCTGTTGCAAAAAACCCTGCTCAATATCGAGGGCTTGGGACGGCAGCTTTATCCCGAGCTGGACTTATGGCAGACCGCGAAGCCTTTCCTTGAGAAATGGTTTCATCAGCGCGTCGGGCCTAAAGCCAAAATCGACAGGCTGATCAAACAGTTTCCCGACTTTGCCGAACAGTTCCCCGAAATTCCTTCGTTGATTTACAAGGCGCTGGACAATGCCGCTCACGCAAAGCGGCATACAGAACTGCAAAACAAGGAATTAATGCTGCTGCGCCGGCAAATGGACAAGAATCACCGCCGAACGGTCTGGGCTATTCTGGTCAGCGCGGCGGTCATCAGTGCGGCGGTGGTGTTTCGCTAATTGATTATTCACCACGAAGACACGAAGGACACGAAGTTTTCTGACAGTTTATGTTTTCTTCATTGTGAATAGATTGCAAGCTGGACGGGGCATGCTGCCCCGTCCGAAACGTAAGGCGTTGGTTAAGGGTTAAGTTCAACCACTTTGCGTAAACATTGCAGAGGCGTAAGGTGTCAAAAGCCATCTTTATCCTATTTATTGTCCTTCGTGAACTTCGTGTCTTCGTGGTGAATAATTACAACGCTTTCCATACAAATAGAAAGGTACAAAAATGGTAGCACTGGAAACGCCGATCTGTGATTTCGGCAAAAAAGCCATCGATTTTGAATTGACCGGCGTTGATGGTCGAACCTGGACACTGCAACAGTGCATGGGCGAAAAGGGTCTGTTGGTGATGTTCATCTGTAACCATTGCCCGTATGTCAAAGCCGTGCAAGACCGGATAGTCCGGGATGCGCGGGAACTTAAAGCGCTGGGGGTTGAAACGGTCGCAATCATGCCCAATGATACGGTCGAATACCCTGCCGATTCTTTCGACAACATAAAAAAACTGTCCGAACAGCTAGGTTTTTGTTTTCCTTACTTGCTTGATGAAACCCAGCAGGTCGCCAGGGCTTACGGCGCCATCTGTACGCCGGACTTTTTTGGCTATAATGCCGACTATGAACTGCAATACCGCGGACGACTGGACGCCAGCCGCAAGGAAACCGCGCCGGAAGGCGCCAAACGTGAATTATTCGAGGCGATGAAGCTGATTGCCGAAACCGGCCACGGCCCCAAAGAGCAAATCAACAGCATCGGCTGCTCGATCAAATGGAAGTAGGGATCGTGCATGAAATAACTTGAGCAAATTTTATTTTTAAACCATGAAGGATTTAAGTCTTTATGCGCTTCATGGTGATTGCTTAAATTAATTTATGCATGTTCCTTAAATTAACCCTAAAAAACAAATGGAGCATGGATGTAACTGATAATTACGGATAAAAAACCCGTTTAAATCCGTCTAATCTGTGTCATCCGTCGACTGCATGAATGCAGGAGGTAGAGCAATGCAGGAGCAATTGCCGAGTTCCATTGAGAAAGCTAATACCTACACAACCCACAACAATGAGAGCGTAATATGTCAATTAAGAGAATGGTAGATCTGGACTTGTCAGGCAAACGGGTGTTAATCCGTCAGGATCTGAACGTACCGGTAAAAAACGGCAAAGTGACCAGCGACATTCGTATCCAGGCCAGCGTACCGACCATTGAAAAAGCCCTGGCTGCTGGCGCGGCTGTCATGCTGATGTCGCATCTGGGCCGTCCGGTCGAAGGACAGTACGACGAAGAGTCTTCGTTGAAACCGGTCGCCGAACGTTTATCCGAGTTGCTGGGCAAGCCGGTCAGACTGGAAAAAGACTGTGTCGACGGCATCACTATCCAGCCGGGCGAAGTCGTGCTGTGCGAAAACGTGCGTTTTAATGCCGGCGAAGGCAAAAACAACGACGATCTGGGCAAAAAAATGGCGACTCTTTGCGACATCTTCGTGATGGATGCATTCGGCACCGCACACAGAGCGCAGTCCTCAACCCACAGCGTGGCTAAATTCGCGCCGATTGCCTGTGCGGGACCGTTATTGGCCAGCGAACTGGACGCACTGGGCAAAGCCCTGGAAACACCGACTAAGCCGCTGGTTGCGATTGTCGGCGGTTCTAAAGTATCGACCAAATTAACCGTATTAGAATCTTTATCGGAAAAAGTCGACCAGTTGATCGTCGGCGGCGGCATCGCCAACACCTTTATTGCGGCAGCCGGTTTCCCGGTCGGCAAATCGCTGTATGAACCCGATCTGCTTGATGAAGCCAAACGACTGATGGCGGCAGCCAAAAGCAACGGTTCCGATATTCCCGTCCCTGTCGACGTGGTTTGCGCCAAGGAATTTTCAGAAACCGCAGTCGCCACCGTTAAAAATGTCGCCGATGTCGAAGCCGACGACATGATTATGGACATAGGCCCTGAAACCGCAAAACAGTATGCCGAAATTTTAAAAACCGCAGGCACCATCGTCTGGAACGGTCCGGTCGGCGTATTTGAATTCGACCAGTTCGGCGAAGGCACCAAGGCCCTTGCGGCGGCAATCGCCGAAAGTCCTGCTTTTTCGATTGCAGGCGGCGGCGATACTTTGGCGGCTATCGACAAATACGGCATTAACGATGACGTGTCTTACACCTCGACCGGCGGCGGCGCTTTTCTTGAATTTCTTGAAGGCAAAGAACTTCCAGCCGTTTCTGTGTTAAAATCGCGATAACAAGTTAGGCGAAGGGCGAAGGGCGAAAGGCGAAAAAGCCTTTCACCCTTCGCTTTTTGCCTTTTGCCTTAACTACAACGCATCAGGATTAAAAATGGCCAGAGTCACTATCGAAGATTGTTTGGAACACGTTGAAAACCGTTTCAAACTGGTTTTATTAGCCAGCACGAGGGCGCGCCAACTGAGCCACGGCGCGACTGAATTTGTGCCGCGCGGCAAGGATAAAGATACGGTGGTCGCATTACGCGAAATTGCGGCAGGCCATGTCTCGCCCGAAAACATCAACCTTCTGCACCGTGTCGGCGAAGCTCATGAGCATCAGCCTAGCCAAAACCCGATGTTCTAAATCGCAGAGCCTATGCTGGAAATAGCCGACCCGATCGAGCTCGAACGCCCCCAGGACAAATTGATCCGGCGTTTATGCACGACCTTGTCCGGCTATCTGGATCAAACCCAAATCGACCAATGCGTCCATGCTTATGAAGTTGGCGAAGCCGCTCATGCCGGTCAATTCCGTAAAAGCGGCGAAGCCTATATCTGCCATCCGGTCTCCGTCGCGATCAGTCTTGCCGAAATGCGCATGGACGCCAACGGCATCATGGCCGCCATCCTGCATGACGTTATTGAAGACACCCCGGTCAGTAAAAAAGAGCTGGCCGAACAGTTCGGCGCAGAAGTCGCAGATCTGGTCGATGGGGTTACCAAATTAACCAAAATCGACAGTAAATCACATGCCGAAACGCAAGCGGAAAATGTCCGCAAAATGTTTCTGGCCATGGCCATAGATTTACGCGTCATCATCGTCAAACTGGCGGACCGCCTGCACAACATGCAGACGCTCGGCGTCATGCCTGCGGCAAAAAAACGCCGCATTGCCCGTGAAACCCTGGATATTTACGCCCCAATCGCCAATCGGCTGGGCATGAACAATATCCGGCAAAAACTCGAAGCGCTGAGTTTTGAGGCGATGTACCCGATGCGCCACGCGGTGTTAAACAATGCCGTAAAAAAAGCGCGGGGCAACCGCCGCAAAATTGTCGACATCATCGAAAGCACGATAAAAAACCGTTTGGAACAAGTAGGTTTAAACTGTGAAGTTGCCGGACGGGAAAAAAATCTTTACAGCATTTATAAAAAAATGCTCAACAAAAGAATTTCCCTGGCCGATGTGTTTGATGTCTATGCGTTCAGGATTTTTTGCGATGACGTCGATACCTGCTACCGCGTGCTTGGCGTCATGCATAACCTGTACAAGCCGATTCCGGGGCGCTTCAAGGATTATATCGCCTTGCCCAAAGCCAATGGCTACCAATCCCTGCATTCGATCTTAATGGGACCCTATGGCGTGCCTATCGAGATTCAGATCCGAACGCACGAAATGCACCGCATGTCGGAATCGGGCATCGCCGCGCACTGGCTGTATAAATCCGACGATGACAAAGCCCAAAAATTTCGGGATCGCGCCAACGAGTGGCTCCGCGACCTGCTGGAAATCCAGAAATCCGCCGGTGATTCGCTGGAATTTATCGACAACCTGAAAGTGGACCTGTTCCCGCAGGAAGTGTTCGTGTTCACCCCGCAGGGCGCCATTATTAAAATGCCCCGCGGTGCGACCATTATTGATTTCGCCTACGCGGTGCATACCGATGTGGGCAATGCCTGCGTTTCGGCCAGAATCGACAAGCAGCTGGTGCCGTTACAGACCAAGCTGGAAAACGGCTTCACCGTCGAAGTCATTACCGCATCGTGGGCCCGGCCCAACCCGCTTTGGCTCAATTACGTGGTCACCGCCAAAGCCCGCTCCGGCATCCGCAATTACCTGAAAAACTTTAAACAACTGGAAGCGATTAACCTGGGACGCCGGCTGCTGGAAAAAGAACTGCAAGCCATGCACCTGCACCTGGAAGACATCGACAAAAACAAAATACAAGCCTTGCTTCAAGTCATGTCCAAGCAATCGCTGGATGAATTGCTTGAAGACATAGGCTTGGGCAACAAAATGCCGTTTTTGATCGCCAAACGCATCGCCCAGGACGACATTAACGCCACCGTCAAGCTGGACGACAACGATCAGGCCCAAAAAAAGCCGCTGATCATAAAAGGCACGGAAGACATGGTCATTACCCTGGCCAAATGTTGCAGGCCGATTCCGGGCGATTCGATCATCGGCTATTTCAACCCCGGCAAAGGCATCGTCGTGCATCATCACGAATGCCGTAACAGCAATCTGGTCAGAAAAAAACAAACCAACTGGCTGGATGTTGAATGGAGCGAGGACGCCGTCGGCGATTTCCCGGTTGAAATCCGCATAGAAATACTCAATCAACGCGGCTCGCTGGCGACCGTCGCCTCGACGATTTCCGAACTGAATTCGAATATTGAAAACGTCAACGTTGTTGACCAGGATGACCGTATCTGCGTCGATTTAATCACCTTGACCGTCAAAGACCGGGTGCATCTGGCCAAAATCATGCGACGTTTGAAAGAATTATCGATCGTGTTAAAAATTACCCGCGTTAAAGCCTAAAGGATCAAAAATGACCAGACAAATCATCCAGACTGATAAAGCGCCGCAAGCCATCGGCACCTATTCGCAGGCCGTCAGGGTTGATCGCACCGTTTATCTTTCGGGACAAATTCCGTTGGTGCCCGAAACCATGACCATTATTGAAGGCGATATAAGCGCGCAAATCACCCAGGTGTTCGATAACCTGCAAGCCGTTGCGGAAGCTGCGGGCGGCGATTTCTCGGACATCGTCAAGCTGAATGTTTTCTTGACCGATTTGGCGCACTTTCCGATAGTCAACGAAATCATGGGGCATTATTTCCAAGCACCCTACCCCGCACGCGCGGTTGTCCAGGTTGCCGCGTTGCCTAAAGCCGCCGGCGTGGAGATGGATGCGATTATGGTGTTAAAGCCGCAGGAATATCCGGCTTCTTAATGCTCCCGGTTAATGAAAAAACCGAACCCCCTGAATCAACCGGTCGGCATATTGACCGGGATAGGCGCTCAAACTGTAAACCGCCTGCAAAAACTCGGCCTTTGCGTCATTCAGGATCTGCTTTTTCACCTGCCGCTGCGCTATGAAGACCGAACCCGTGTTTATGCTATCGGCTCATTAAAGCCGGGCATGACTGCGCTGATCAGCGGCAAAGTCGAATTTATCGATGTTTTGCCCAGAGGCAGAAAAAGCCTGGTCTGCCGTATCAGCGACGGTACCGGCTTTATCAACCTGAAGTTCTTCCACTTTACCGCCAGCCAGCACAACGCGCTACAACCCGGCACGGCAATCAGCTGCTTTGCCGAAGTGCGCTACGGTTTTGCCGGGCTGGAAATGGTTCATCCCGAATACAAGGTTATCGCCAACCCCGACGACTGCATCACCCAAACGCGCCTGACCCCGGTTTATCCGCTGACCGAAGGCCTCAGCCAGAATGTCATCCGCAAAGCAGTCAAGCAGGCTTTAGACCTGTGCAACCGGGAACCTGAACTGCTGACCGACTGGATACCCGAGTCCATCCTAAAGCGATACCGTTACCCTAGCCTCGCAGACGCGATCCAGACGCTTCATGCGCCGGACGAATCGATGTCGGTTGAAGCCTTGCAAAACGGCAGCGTACCCGCGCTGAAACGGCTGGCCTTTGAAGAACTGCTCGCGCATTATTTAGTCTTAAGAACAACCCGGAATAAAACCAAAGCCTGGCAAGCGCCCTCTTTCTCTGTAGGGACTACCGGCAAAATCGCCACCGAGCATTTCATCCGCTCCCTGCCGTTTAAACTGACCGGCGCGCAGCAACGGGTCATTGCCGAAATCGAAGCCGATTGCAACCGGCAACACCCGATGATGCGCCTGGTGCAGGGCGATGTCGGCTCCGGCAAAACCGTAGTCTCCGCCTACGCGGCGCTGCTGGCGTTGACGGCGGGCTATCAGGTTGCGGTGATGGCGCCGACCGAGTTGCTGGCGGAACAACACTTCCGCAACTTCAGCGCCTGGTTTGACGCCTTTCAAACCCAGGTGCTGTACTTGACCGGACAGCTCAAAGGCAACGCCAGAAAAACCGTATTACAGGCACTGGAGGACGGCACGGCCAATATTATCATCGGCACTCATGCCCTGTTCCAGGACGCAGTGAACTTCCATCGCCTGGGCCTGATTATTATCGATGAACAGCACCGTTTCGGCGTCCATCAACGGCTGGCGCTCAGGGAGAAAGGCCAGCAAGGCAATATCAGGCCGCACCAGTTAGTGATGACCGCCACGCCGATTCCCCGCACCCTGGCGATGCTGCAATATTCCGACCTGGATATATCGATTATCGACGAGCTACCGCCGGGCAGAAAACCGATAGTGACCAGCGTGATCCCGTCCGAACGCCGCGCCGATGTAATCGACCGGATCAACAGCTGGGTCGGCAAAAAACGGCAGGTCTATTGGGTCTGTACGCTGATTGAAGAATCGGAAGTTTTGCAGTGCGAGGCTGCCGAAAAAACCGCAGAAACGCTGACAGAGGCCTTGCCGGATGTGCGCGTGGCGCTGATTCACGGGCGCATGAAATCCGCCGAAAAAGACGCCGTGATGCAGGATTTTAAAAACCACCGGATCGATTTACTGGTCGCCACGACCGTCATCGAAGTCGGCGTCGATGTACCCAATGCCGGACTAATGATCATCGAAAACCCGGAACGCTTAGGCCTGTCCCAGCTGCACCAGTTGCGCGGCCGGGTCGGCCGAGGCAGCGACGACAGTTATTGCCTGCTGATGTATCAAGCGCCGCTGTCCGATACCGCCCGCCATCGCCTGGGGGTTCTACGGGACAGCAACGACGGCTTTGTGATCGCCGAAAAAGACCTGGAACTGCGCGGCCCCGGCGAAGTCATGGGTACCCGGCAAACCGGGCAAATGCATTTTAAAATTGCCGATTTGGCCAGGGATTCCGAGTTGCTGGATACCGTCCAACAGATCGGCGACGATTTTTTCACCCAAGCGCCTCAGTCCATACAACCCTTGTGCGACCGCTGGCTGGGCGTATCCACCGAATATTCAGAGGTTTAACCCGTTGTCCAGCAAAAGTTTTTTATTTAACCGGGAACCCTTGTGGCTTGAAAACCGCTCCGGCACCCGCCACATCTTGCCTGAAAATGTCCAGTCGTGGACTTATGAGCCGGGCTCGCTGACCCAGCGCATGCGCGATTATTACGGCGGTGCGGTTGGCGTTAAAGTCCTGTTGCAGCAATGGAATACGCCGTTCTTAAGCGAGCGCAGGCTGCTCAAGTTACACGAAAACAGATACAGCCTGATCCGTGAAGTCTTGCTGCACGCCGACGGCAAACCGCTGATTCTAGCCAGGACCATCATCCCGGCAAACACCGTCAAGATCGCTAAAAGCAACTTGTCTCATCTGGGCAACCGCCCGCTGGGGGAAGTGATTTTTTCCTATCCCAAACTGGAGCGCATCGAGATGGATGTCACCTTGATCGAACCGCAGAAATGGAGCCGGTCGATTTGTAATGAAGTCAGTATCGACCAGGCGATCTGGGGCAGAAGAACCGTTTACGCAATAGCGCATCGGCAAATGCTGGTCAGCGAGTTTTTTTTACCGGGGGTTTTGGAGATTTAACGAAAAACTACAGCAGAACGTTTAATGAAATCAATGAAGTTGATACAAGGAACAGAAACCTCCGACATAGCACACACAGCAGGAATCTTATAGTTATGGCGCTCTTTGGGAAGGTCGGGTTGTCTTCTCTCGTCTGAAACTAATTCGGCTCCCTGCTCCCGTGCCATAGCGATGATAAGCAAATCATTTTCCCCAACACCAGTTCCGTATTTGTCACCGACAATACTAAGCAATAGCTTGATGCGCATAGCGTCTTGTATAACCACATTGCTAATTTCGATCAACCACAGACCATTATCATTGAGCCATTCCCCGCAATCCGGCGTTTTATTTACCACTTCCTCAAACGCCACACTCGGCATCACCAGCTGCCTTTCCTCAGCCTGAGTCGCCATCCACTCCCACAAACCTGGAAACTGAAGCGCTGGGTAGTTATCCCATGCGTAAATCATGGATGACGCATCAAAGACCTGCAATGTGGCGCTCCAACTGATGTAAGTCTTTGATTTTCAAGTTGTCGAGATAGCTGCTCGCCTTGGCGAGTGTGATATATCGAGCATCCAACGCATCCAGAACCGTTCGCACAAAGGTATCGCCGAAAACATTTTTGGGCTCTCGATGTCGATACATTCGATTCCCGCGATCTTTTAGCATAACTACCGACTGCGCCCGCCATTGCCGGTAAGCTGTATATCGGTCTTGCGGCAGACGACCTTCATCCAAAAGCCTGCGCAAAATCACCTCGCCACTCACCCCCCATGCCTTGCGTGGTCGCTCAAGCCATTCGTCATATTGCGATACCTCATCAGGCCGTTCCTCATCACGAATACTCGCCAGAAAAGCATCCGGCACCAATAAATGCCCCGCAAAAGCATTCGCCGCTAGTTCCTTCCCTTTATGGGATTGCAAGTCATGCTCATCATCAATTGAACTTATTTTGTGTAGCAGCAAATGACCCAGCTCGTGCATGAGTGTGAACGACTGCTGGGACTCCCAATACTGCTTCTTGATAACAATAACCGGGCAAGTCGGATAGTAAAGGGAAAAACCAAGAATCGGGTTCTCCTTCGCAATCTGCCACTTCCCGTTGTAGCCGTTACTACGAAACACCAGTATACCCTGTGCCTCCACAGATTCACGGTAGGTGTCGAAGCTGTTCCGGTCACTCAAACCAAGCCACTGGCGAGCAATACGCGCCGCCTCACGTGGATTTTCCCCATGTAAATCCGGCGAGCTAAACCCTATTTTGTCTGTATTACTCAAATCTTCGCACAGGCTCAGATACACTTCCCTCTGCTTTTCTACTCTTTCGATCAGAATCTTGAGTTTGGCAGACAACTCCGGTTTTTGGTTGGCAAGGGTGCGGAACTGTGCAGTATGAACCTGTTCCTCATCAACCTTCCCTGACTCCAAAAAGAACAGTACACCCCGACCAAAATACTCAGCGATCTTACGCAACTGATTGAATGTTAACCCATCTTCGCCTGCCATTACTCGTTCGATGCTTATCGTAGCAATGTTAAGCTCAGCCGCAAGAGCACTCGGCGTTATGCCATGATCGGCGCAACACCATGCAATACGTTCTGGATTAATAGATTGAATACGTTCCATATTTAGTCTTTTCAGGGAATTACGTTACATCTTGAACAATGATTTTGCTACAACACACCAGAAAAGGCAAAGTACAGTACCAATTTTTCAGCTCCTGTAAACCAGAATAAGCCTGTTCGAGCATAATGCGAGGACAGGCTTATCCTGTCCTACGCCACATTCGCAATAACAATAGCCCGTTTAGGAGCAGGCAAGCCTTCGCAAGTCAGTTGCGGATTTTCCGCATCCAGAAAATCTTTCAACGAATGGAAGGTCATCCATTCCGTAGTCCGCTGCTCTTCGATGCTGGTTACAGTAACGTCAACCACGCGGATATTCTTAAATCCGCAGCGTTTTAACCAGCTGACCAGTGTGTCGCAGCTGGGCAGGAACCAGACGTTGCGCATTCTCGCGTAACGGTCTTCCGGCAATAAGACTTGGCCCAGGCCGCCGTCGATAACCAGGGTTTCCAACACCAGTTCGCCGCCGGGTTGCAGACAGTCTCTTAATTCCATCAGATGATCGATAGGCGAACGGCGATGGTACAGCACGCCCATCGAAAATACCGTGTCGAATGCCTTGAGGCCGTAAGGCATGTCTTCGATGCCCATCGGCAGGACGTAAACCGGTGCTTCGCCATACAATTTCCTGACCAGTTGAAACTGCATGACATTGAGCATCATCGGATCGATACCGACTACTGTTTTGGCACCCGCGCCGAGCATGCGCCAGCAATGATAGCCGTTGCCGCAGCCGACATCCAACACCAGACGGTGTTCCAGCGGCGCGATATGGTCTTTCAGCCGGTTCCACTTCCAGTCCGAGCGCCACTCGGTGTCTATATGGATGCCGAATAGGTTGTAGGGGCCTTTGCGCCAGGGATGCAAGGCTTTTAACCGGCTTTCGAGCTGCTCTTTTGCTGTCGCGGACAGGTTGTCCGAACCGCCTATCTGCACCGCATCGGTATCCAACACGTGCTGTGCGGCAGGCAATACCGGTACGCTGTCGACCAGAGCCTGCCACTCCGCCAAATTGCCATGTTTGGCTGGGTCAAAGCCCTGCTCAAGCTGCTGCGGCAACAGCCTTGCCCAAGCCTCGGCCTTGGCGTCGATCAGCGCATCGTATAAGGGTTGATAATCGATCATTTCAGCGCAATGATCGAGGCGAAGTTGAAGTATTGAAACCAGACTTCGGCGCTGCTGAATCCGGCTTCGCGCAAGCGGTTTTGATGCTGGACAAAGGTCTCGGGAATCAGCACATTTTCCAGTGCTGTGCGTTTTTGGCTGACTTCCAGATCGCTGTAACCTTGGGCCTTTTTAAAGGCATGATGCATTTGCGTTTGCAATTCCTGTTGCCGGTCGTCATCGAATTTGAGTTTTTCCGACAGGATTAAAATGCCGCCGGGCAACAGTCCCTGATAGATTTTTTGCAACAGGCCGAACCGGTCTTCAAGCGGAATAAACTGTAGCGTGAAATTTAAGACCACCACCGAGGCGTTTTCAATAGCGACTTCACGAATGTCTTTGCACTGCACATCGACCGCAACCGGCGCTTGGTCTTTTTGCAGCGCCTGCTGAAAACGCGTCACCATCGCTTCGGAGTTATCGACGGCGATAATGCGGCAGTTTTCAGCTTCAATCTGGTGGCGCATCGATAAGGTTGCCGCGCCTAAAGAGCAGCCCAGATCGTAGCAAACGCTATGTTCACGGGCAAAACGCCCGGCCAAAAGACCTATCGCGGAAATAATCGCACTGTAACCGGGAACGGACCGTTGAATCATGTCCGGGAAGACGCCGGCTACCGTTTCGTCAAATTTAAAAGCGCCGACTTCGCCAATGGGGCTGGCATAAATGGAGTCTTTCGGGAAGTTCATGAATTAAAAAGCAGGACGGAACCGCTGTTGGGTTGAGTAAGGGCGACCTATCGGCCGCCCTTTTGTTCTGTGGGTATGCGGGGTAAACCGGGTGTAGCTTTAAGAATTCGAAGCCGTTTTATCCGACAATGCTTCGGCATTACGTTTAACCAATCCTTCAATAACCGCGTTTAATGAGCCTTTGGTTTGAACCTCATTGCTGAAGGTAGTGCGGTAGTTGGTCACCAGACTCACGCCTTCAATCATAATGTCGTAAGCTTTCCATTCACCATCACGCAGCACCATCCGGTAATTAACGCCGATCGGCTGTATTCCGGGTTGTAATACTTCGGTTTTTACAATGACTTTTGTTTCACCGTCTTGCATTTCAAGCGGCAGGAAACGAACCGACCAATCGGTAAATTCGACAAAAGCGCGGGAATAGGTTCTTACCAGCAGCGTTTGGAACTCATGCTTAAACCGCTCCCGTTCATCAACAGTCGCCGTTTTCCAGATTTTACCCAGGACCAATTCTGAAATCCTGTCGAAATCTGTATGCGGATAAATAACTTCGTTGACGAATTGCGTAATCTTGGCGAAGTCTTTGGTAAACGACTTATCTTGCAGTTTTTCCTGTAATTTCGCAGAAGCCTCTTGTATCGCTTGTTGTGGAGGCAACAAGTCAGCCGCGTTTACCTTGGCAACAGGCATCAAACCGAGTAATACCGCAAATAAACCCAATATTGTAACTTGCTTAGCTTTCATAAAACCCTCTAAAATCAAACTGACGAATACGTTTACTCTCAAATATCAGCGTGCTAATTCCCTGATACAATAGATCCTCTGTACTTAGATAGAGATTTGAGATTTTTCAAACCCTTAGAACCAAGGATAAGATGCCATATAATAACATCAATTTTCCTCAAACACGTATGAGAAGAATGCGTTATAACGATTTTTCCCGTCGTTTAATGCGCGAAAACCGCCTGTCTGTGGATGATCTGATTTACCCGATGTTCGTCACCGAAGGCTCAAACCAACGGCAGACCATCTCGTCCATGCCCGGAGTAGAACGTCTCTCGCTGGATTTATTGCTTGAAGAAGCGCATCTGCTCTATAGCCTCGGCATCCCTGCGATTGCGCTGTTTCCGGTGACTTCCGCAGATAAAAAATCGGAGCATGCGGCCGAAGCCTATAACCCTGACGGACTGATTCAACGCAGCATCAGGGCTTTAAAAAAAGCCGTTCCCGAATTGGGCATTATTACCGATGTCGCGTTGGACCCTTTTACGACACACGGCCAGGACGGACTGGTCAACCTCGACGGCTACGTGATTAATGACGAAACTATCGACGTATTGACCCGGCAGGCGCTGTCTCATGCCGAAGCCGGGGCCGATATTGTGGCGCCGTCGGACATGATGGACGGCCGCATCGGCGCAATAAGGCAAGCGCTGGAAGAGGCAAGCCATATCAACACATTGATACTGGCTTATTCCGCCAAGTACGCCTCCAGTTTTTACGGCCCGTTCAGGGATGCCGTGGGTTCCGCCGGAACCTTGGGCAAGGGCAACAAATATAGCTATCAGATGGATCCGGCCAATTCCGATGAAGCCATGCGCGAAATCCAGCTGGATTTGCAGGAGGGCGCGGACATGGTCATGGTCAAGCCGGGAATGCCCTATCTGGACATTATCCGCCGGGTAAAAGACCAATACGGCGTACCGACATTCGCCTATCAGGTCAGCGGCGAGTACGCGATGCTTAAAGCCGCCTCGATGAACGGCTGGCTGGACGAGAAGCAGGTTGTTTTGGAATCCCTGCTGGCGTTCAAGCGCGCCGGCAGCGACGCCATCCTGACCTATTACGCCAAATCCGTAGCCCAGTGGCTGCAAGAGTAGTGCGTCTATTTTAAATAATCTTTTAATTTAACAACTGAAATGGAGCTTGTTTCATGTCAGAAGACATTCTAATCACCGAAAAAAAAAGATTTCACATTGAAGAAGCCATTTTGGTTTTACTGCTGATCCTGTCGCTGGTCGGCATCGGGATCATGGATTTTTCTCCGGCCGACGGCTATGGCTACTGGCTCATTTTAGTTGTCGTATTTTGCCTGTTCGCAATGATTATCGGCTGGCTGCAATCCAAACACCGCGCCGACGACTTCAAGATCATACTCCGCGAACAATCCATACACTGGTTCACCTCATTGCTGATCGTTGGCGGAATATTTTTAATCCATCAATCCGGGCGGATAGCCGAAGAAGACGCCGGCCTGATTATCCTGCTGATTTTATCGCTTTCGACCATACTCGACGGCCTGCGCGTAGGCTGGCGTTTTAGTCTGGTAGGGCTTTTTCTCGGGGTTGCCGCTGTGGTTTCGGTTTATACGCCGCACTTTCTCTGGGTGGAATTGGGCATAGCCATTTTGATTGTTGCGGTGACCATTGCATGGGAGTTATGGATGGAGAAAAAAGCACAGTTATGATGCCCACTGACCGCTACGCCGTATTTGGCCACCCTATCAAACACAGCAAATCGCCGCGCATTCACCGTCTTTTTGCCGCACAAACCGGACAAACGCTCGAATACATCGCCGAGGAAGTCCCGGCCGAACAATTCCAGGCCGCCGTTGAGGCGTTTTTTGCCGCGGGCGGCAAGGGTTTAAATTGCACCGTGCCGCTGAAAGAACTCGCCTGGAGCTACGCAGACCATAAAACCGAACGCGCCCAGCTGAGCAAGGCGGTCAACACGCTCGCGCTTCAACCGGACGGCGCTATTTTGGGCGACAACACCGACGGCATCGGCTTGGTAACCGACCTGACCACTAATCATGGCATCGCCTTATCGGGCGCCCGTATCCTGATTTTGGGCGCCGGCGGCGCCAGCCGGGGCATCATACTTCCAATACTTGAGAAATCTCCGAAAACCCTGGTTATCGCCAACCGCACCAAGGATAAGGCCGTCAAGCTGGGGGCTGAATTTCACGGCAAAGGTCCTGTTACCGGCTGCGGCTTTGACGATTTAGCAAACCGGCAGTTCGATTTGATTTTAAACGCGACCTCAGCCAGTTTGAGCGGCCAGTTACCGCCACTGCCGACCGGTTTACTCGCAGCGGGCGGCATGTGTTACGACCTCGCCTACGGCAACGAGCCGACCGCTTTTGTGCGTTGGGGACAGGATAATCATGCGGCAAAAAGCCTGGATGGATTGGGTATGTTGGTTGAGCAGGCGGCGGAAGCTTTTTTTATCTGGCGCGGCGTTCGGCCTAAAACCCGGCCTGTTATTGAACTGCTGAATTCAGAGCGGCAAGCTTGAAGGGCAAAGGGCAAAGGGCAAAGGGCAAAGGGCAAAGGGCAAAGGGCAAAGGGCAAAGGGCAAAGGGCAAAAATAGCTTGCATTGAAATTTAAGAAGCCGTCAAATTTTTCGCCTTTCGCCTTTCGCCTTTCGCCTTTCGCCTTTACTCCTACACCTTCAAATACTCATTTTTCAACTGAATATACTGCCGGGAAGAATATTCCAGAAACTCCTTTTCGGATTCCTTTAAAGGCCTGGCTTGTTGGGCCGGAACACCCACATAAAGATAGCCGCTCTCCAGTTTTTTCCCCGGCGGCACGAGCGCACCGGCGCCCAGCATCACATAATCTTCAAGAACGGCGCCGTCCATAATAATCGCGCCTATCCCTACCAGACAATAATCGCCGACAGTGCAGGCATGAACCACCGCCCTGTGCCCTATCGTTACGCCCTTGCCTATGATTAAGGGATGGCCTTGAGCCGTATATTTTCCGGCGTGAGTGACATGCAATACCGAACCGTCCTGAACATTGGTGCCGGCGCCAATCGTGATGCTTTCAACATCGCCCCTGACCACCGTCGTTGGCCATATAGAAACATCGTCACCCAAGGTGACATCGCCGATCACCACGGCGCTGTCATCTATAAAAACCGAGCTGCCGATTTCAGGTTGTTTATCGTTAAATTTTCTAACCGCCACTTCGCTCTCCCGCTTGCACACTCAATGGACTCATTACGCCTGCACCCGGCCCAACGCATATAAAGCCGCGGCCAAAGCAATCAGACTGGGAGCAACCGCCATAAACGGTGGATTAAGGTCATAAATCAGCCCGAGATGCCCGACAATTTTATCAATAATATTAAATGTCATACCGATCACAACGCCTATCATCATCCTGCCGCCAACGTTAACGCCGCGCTTAACACCGATAACAAAGGGCGCAGACACCAGCAACATAACGAAAACAACCAGGGGATTGACCACTCGCCCCCAGAAAGCCAGCTCAAAATCGTGCGATTTTTGATGATTATCCTTTAAAAAATCAATATACATAGCCAGATCATACATGGATAGATTATTCGGATTGACCACAACAATATCCAATAAATCAGGAGCAACGGTTGAACGCCATATTTGCTCGCTTTGATGGCTTGCAGCCATCTGCTCTATTGAAATGTCCGATTGTTTGATTTGATCTAATTTCCATTGCTCATTGCCTTGAAAAACAGCCTTTTCTGCATGTGTTGAATGGCGCAAATGACGCTGGTCGTCAATCTCATAAATGCTGATGTCAGCCAAACTTCCGTCATCTTGTACTGTGCGGACATTGATGAATTTTTTGCCTTCGCGCAACCAAAGTCCATATTTGGCACTCATAATAATCTTGCCTTCATCGACGGCGGTGACCTTGATCATTTGCGCCATCCGCTCGGCTTCCGGCGCGATAAACTCGCCGACCAGTATCGAAATCAGGACCAGAATCGCGCCTGCCGCCATAACCGCCCTGATAATACCCAGAATGGATAAGCCTGCCGCCCGCATGGCGATAAGCTCGCGGTTATTGCCCATCGCGCCCAATATGAACAGACTGCCTAATAAGGCCGATGCGGGCATTAACTCATAAAAAACGGAAGGCGATCCCAAAGCGACATAATAAAAAATCTCTGTTAAACCGTAGTGTCCTTTACCCAAATCCTTTAGCTGATCACTGAAGGTAAACAAATTGAATAAGGTCAACAATAATACAACGGCGACAAAAGAACCCTTTAATATTTCCCGGACTATATAGCCTGTTAATACATTCACTTATGCACCATTGCCTTGACTTGCATAAACAGCCATCGCCATCCGTATAATCTCGCCAATAAAATTCCGCCGATTACCAACAACAGGGTATTGACGCCGAAAGCACCCAGCCACGCGGGGATGGTTTGGTTCATGACCCAGCTCTGGCTGACGCGAATAAGATTTCCATAGCTGAAATAGATTAGGAAACCAGCCAGCATATTGCCGTAAACACCGCCGCGAGGCGACATCTGGGCCAAAGGCACCGCAATAAAACTAAGCAACATGACCCCCATAGGAACGGAGAATCGGCGTTGCAATTCGGCAATATCGGTTACTTCACCGGAACTTATCAGCTGGTCGCTGGCCGCCGATTCCTTGCCTAGTTTAACCGCAGTTGCTTCTTTGGTCTCCATTCTCACCGCATATTCGGAGAACTGCTCAACCACATAGTCCAAGGCTCCCGGCTGTCCCTGTATGCGCTCGCCATTTTCCAAAACGACATAGCGGCCGTCAGGCAAATCTTTCATCGTGCCCACTTCGGCGTTAATAATCGCCAAGCGGTTTCCCTGCCTATGTTGGACAAAAACCTGATACATCTTTTTATCGTCATCAATCTTTTCCACATAAAAAACCAAGTCCCCCTGGCTGTACTCGCTAAACTTTCCGGCGGCAACACCTCGAACATCGGACGACTCCTTATCCTCGTGCATGAGCAGCTCCATCTTGGCTTCCGCCCAGGGCGAGATGTAGAATGACAAGCCGGCTGCCGACACGCTTAACGGGAAAATCATCAGGAATATAGCCCGATAGACCGTTCCCGCTCCGCCTCCGGCTGAAGCCACTGCCGACATTTCCTGATCCCTGTACATTCTGCCCATAACCATCAACACCGCCATAAACAAGGCCGCCGGTAAAAAGGTCGCACTGGCGATAATCGTTTTCAAGCCAAGAACGGTCAACAGGGTTTCATTGGACACCTGTCCTTGAATAGCCTTGTCAAGAATCCTGATAAACTGGCGGCTGACGATAATAACGACAATCACCGACCAAACCGCCATTAATGTTTTCAGCAAATCCATCGCAATCAGCTTATCCAGAACGGTGATTAACTTACGCCGTCCCATTTTATGGCCTTTAGCCCAACTCGCTTCCAAGCGTATCTCCCCAATCGAAAATGTGTGTGTTGTAAAATAAAAACTTAAAATCAAAAAGATCGTTTTTTACCCGAACCTGTAAATTATCGACCATTTTATAGAAACAGTACCATTAGAAGTAGCTTATTGTGTCCGCCCGGTATTTTGCAAACCGTGAGAAAATCATGTCTGCTGCAACAATGCAATACTAACAACATGATTATATTGGCTTTTTATCTATGCTCTTTGATATAAAAGTGTATAGAACCGCGGATTGTATTATCATTGTAAGCATTTACCAACACCTGCGACTCGATCTAAAGGAACAGCCAAACATGACACCAGCGTCTTTCCGTCAATACGGGATAAAGGGGGCAGTAATCGTTATTGCCGGATTTATATGGTTTCTTTTGCTGGGTTACCGTGACCTGATAGAGCCGGATGAAGGGCGTTACGCCGAAATCGCCCGGGAAATGCTGAGCTCCGGCGACTGGGTTACGCCGCGCCTGAACGGCTTCAAGTATTTTGAAAAACCGCCTTTGCAGTATTGGGGCTCCGCGATCAGCATGGCCATATTAGGAGAAACCAATGCCGCTGCCAGGGTATGGTGTTCGGGACTTGGATTTGTCGCGGCCTTATGGGCCGGTTTTGTCGGCAAACGCCTTTATGGCGGCAGCGCCGGTTATTTCGCATTCCTGTTTTCAATCAGTACGGTTCTTTATGCCGGGATGGGGCACGCCAACAGTCTGGACATGGGCGTTAGCGCGCTACTGTTCATCGCCATGGGAGCCTTGGTATTGGCGCAGACAGAACGGCATCGGCCGAACCAGGAACGAAACTGGATGCTGCTGGCCTGGGTCGCGCTTGCCGGAGCGACGCTGAGCAAAGGCCTGATCGGCTTGGTGCTGCCCGGCGGAACCCTGGTTCTGTACACCCTTTGGCAGCGCGACTGGGCGTTGTGGCGGCATTTGCATCTGGGCAAAGGTTTGCTGGTCTATTTATTGGTAGCCGCGCCCTGGTTTGTTGCGGTCAGCCACGCGAACCCCGAGTTCCCGCATTTCTTTTTCATTCATGAACATTTCGAGCGTTTTACCAGCGACGTTCACGGGCGCACCAAGTCAAACTGGTATTTCTTCGCCGTCTTTGCGATAGGCGCAATGCCCTGGCTGTTCTCGGCAATAAACGGCGTGATTAAACCGCCGTTCTCCTGGCGCGCCGAACCGGGAAAATTCGAAGCCTCACGATTGCTTTGGGTTTATGCAATCTTTGTTTTCTTCTTCTTCTCAATTTCCCATTCCAAATTACCGGGCTATATCTTGCCGATGTTTCCGGCGCTGGCGCTGTTGGTCGGCGAGAACATGGCCAAGCGCAAACATTTTATTGCCGACGGCATTGTGGCTATAGTGCTTGCAAGCATTATCTTCATTTTCTTTATCTGGCAAGCCGATGATACCGCCAAGATTGGCCGATTAGCGGCGCACCTGCCATTGTTCCGTCCCTGGATTATTGCAACGGCTGTTTTAGCAGCTACTGCCGGTATTTCTACGCTGGTGTTCAGACACAAAAAGGATCTGGCTGTCTCCGTGTTTGCCCTGTGCGCGTTGCTTGGCATACAAATGCTTTCATGGGGCTATCAAAGCATCAGCGAACTGCGCTCCAGCCGGGCTATGGCGGAAGCGATTCAGTCCTACATCGCCCAAAGCGGCAAGAACAACGTGGAAATTTACGATATCGCGCGCTACGATCAATCGCTACCCTATTACTTGGGCCGAACCATTACCTTGGTCAATTTCACAGGGGAACTGGAATTCGGCATTAAACAGGAACCGCAAAAATGGCTAAGCGAGGCGGATTTCCTGCCTTTATGGTTAAACTCAGACCAGGCGATCGGCATACTTAATCAGAAGACCTATAATGAATTGAACCTAGTGAACTTTCCATGGAATCAACCGAATTTTCCCATGCGTATAATCTATCAAAACTCCCGTTATATCGCGGTGGCCCGTCGATGAACCTTATTAGTTTCTGCATTATCCTGACCGGCGTCATGCTGAACGCCGTCGCGCAATTGGCGCTCAAAGCCAGCGTCAAGGAAATGGGCGCTATCGGCTTGAATTTTGCTTCATCCTCCACGGCATTTCTGAAATTGGCGTTTGAGCCTTTTCTCTGGATCGGATTGTTTTGTTACGGTATCAGTGTCGTTGTCTGGATCTTGGCGCTGTCCAGGGTCGATGTCAGTATCGCCTATCCGATGCTGTCCATGGGCTATGTCGTCAATGCACTGTTCGCGTGGCAGTTGTTCGGCGAAGCCATGAATCCCGCCCGCATCATCGGGATGGGCATCGTCCTTCTCGGCGTTTACGTCTTGGCAAGGAGTTAAGATGCTGCCATTCACCCGTCCCACCATTGATACAGAAGAATTTGAAGCGATCAAAGAAGTGCTGCAATCAGGCTGGCTGGCAACCGGCCCCAAGGTTGCCGCTTTTGAAACCGCGTTGACCGATTATATCGGCGGCGATGTCCAGCTTCGGGTGTTCAACTCGGGCACCAGCGCGCTGGAAGCCGTTTTGCTGGCCTACGGCATCGGGCCGGGCGACGAAGTTATCGTACCCGCGATGAGCTTTGTCGCCAGCGCTAACGTCATCGTTCGCTGCGGAGCAACGCCCAAATTCGTCGATGTCGACCTGATCTCCCGCAATATCGATGCGGCTGCGGTTGCGGCGGCAATCACGCCCAACACCAAAGCCGTTATCCCTGTGCATTTTGCCGGGCGCGCCGTCGATATGGACCCTATTTATCAACTGGCCGAACAGCATAATCTGCTGGTGCTTGAGGATGCGGCCCAGGCCATCGGCACTCAATATAAAGGCCGCCGGATCGGCAGCTCGGGCAATCCGGTCTGCTTCAGCTTTCATCCCAATAAAAACATGACCACGATTGAAGGCGGCGCGCTGTCCATCAACGATCCTGTGTTGCTGAAGAAAATCGAAGGCATTCGTTTCCACGGCATCGAAAGAGACTCGCTGGGCGGCATGGATGTGCCTGCCTGGGGCGGCAAAATGAATATGCCTGATGTGGGGGCGGCGCTGGGTTTGGTGCAACTGAAGAAACTGGACGGTTTTAACCTAAAACGCCGGACGCTGGTTGAGCGTTATTTACAGCAACTGCCGAAACATGATGCATTGGTATTGCCCGCCGATACGGAAGGCCACAGCTGGCATATGTTTTGTATCCTGCTCGATTGGGAGAAGATAGGCTTAAGTCGCAATCAGGCTCTCGAAGTGCTTAAGCAGCAAGCCATCGCTGCGGGCATTCATTACCCGGCCATTCATCTGTTCTCGTTTTACCGCCAATACGGCTACAAACCGGGCGATTTTCCTAATGCCGAAAGAATCGGCGAGCAAACCTTAACGCTCCCATTATTTCCCGGCATGGAGGAAAAAGACGTTGATCAGGTCTGTTCGGCGGTAATTTCACTACTGAATGGCGCTTATTAATAAATCGCGTAGGATGTGCCGGATGCGGTGAATCGCATTAATATTAAATGCCTTTGGCATCCTACCGCCTTTATTAATGAAGCAGTTAAGCCTGTTTCCGAATAGGATAACAGTGCGTTTTTATATTACAATGAGAGCCGTTAACTTGCCACGCTAGGTTTTACGGCGTACTCACCGATTTAAAATCATACTCTCTTGATCTAAATGACCGACAATTCCGAAACAGAAGTATCCATCGTTATTCCTGTTTATAACGAAGAAGCCGTTTTATCGTTGCTGTTTGAAAGACTTTATCCCGTGCTGGAAAACCTTCAGCGCAGCTACGAAGTCATTTTTATTGACGACGGCAGCCAAGACAACTCGGCGGCATTGCTGCGCAAGCAATTTCAACTGTTTCCGAGCACAACCCGCGTCGTGTTCCTCCGCGCCAACGCCGGACAACACGCGGCGCTGATCGCCGGTTTTGAGCGGGCCAGGGGCCGTTATATCCTAACCCTCGATGCGGACTTGCAAAATCCCCCTGAAGAAATCCCCAATCTGCTGGTTCAAATGGATGCCGGTTTCGATTACGTCGGCACTATCCGGCGGGAACGAAAAGACAGTCTCTGGCGGCATTGGGCCTCGCTGGCGATGAACCGCCTGCGCGAAAAAATTACCCGCATTCACATTACCGACCAGGGCTGCATGATGCGGGGCTATCACCGCGACATTATCAATGCGGTTTTAGCCACCACTGAAACCAACACCTTCATACCGGCGCTGGCCTATCTTTATGCCGGAAATCCGACTGAAATCGTCATTAACCATGAAGAACGCGCGGCCGGGGAATCGAAATATTCTCTGTTCAAACTGATCCATCTCAATTTCGACTTGATGACAGGATTCTCCATTGCTCCTTTACAGGCGTTCTCCCTGATCGGTATCGGCGTTTCGATACTGTCGCTGCTTTTTGTCTGTTATCTGGGCTGGCGCAGGCTGACCGTAGGTCCCGAAGCGGAGGGGGTTTTTACGCTGTTCGCGATTGTATTTTTTTTGATCGGCATTCTGCTGTTCGGTATCGGACTGCTGGGCGAGTACATCGGGCGGATTTATTCCCAGACCCGCTCGCGCCCCCGTTATCTGGTCAAAGCCATCCTGGATAACACCCAAGGCGATAAATCTTGAAGCCGTCAGCCGTCGTTTTTGCCTACCACAACATCGGCGTCACCGGCATAGAGTGCCTGTTGCAAGCCGGCGTCGAGATTAAACTGGTCGTCACCCATCAGGATGACCCCGAGGAAAACATCTGGTTCGGCAGCGTTGCCGAATTGGCAGGCAGGCATCAAATTCCAGTCATAACGCCGGACGCCCCCAATCAGGCGGAAGTCATCAAACACATTGCCGACCTTCATCCGCAATGGTTTTTCTCCTTTTATTACCGGCACATGCTGAGCCCCGAGCTGCTGGCGATTCCGCCCCGAGGCGCTTACAACCTGCACGGCTCACTGTTGCCGAAATACCGCGGCCGCGCGCCGGTCAACTGGGCGGTTTTGCACGGCGAATCGACCACCGGCGTCAGTCTCCATCAAATGGTGGAAAAGCCCGATGCGGGCTCGCTGATCGACCAGGAAGCCGTCGCCATTCTGCCCAACGATACCGCACACGATGTTTTTTTGAAGCTGACGCCGGCCGCAAAAACGCTGTTGGACCGCTGCTTGCCGTTGTTGTTGGCCGGGAAGATAGAGCCCAAGCCCCTGGATCTTGCTCAAGGCAATTATTTCGGCGGCCGTAAGCCGGAACACGGACGCATCGACTGGCATCAATCGGCCTGGAACATCCATAATCTGGTCAGGGCCGTCGCGCCGCCTTATCCGGGCGCATTTTTCGATTTCGACGGCAAGCGGTTTTTCCTGTTCGGCAGCCATTACAGCGGCGAAACCGCTTTAAATCCGGGCAAGGTTCGCATCTATTGGGCGGACGGTCATTTTTACGCCGACTGCGCCGACAACAACCGCTTCCGCATCGAACAGCTCAGCTGCGACGGCATAGCCCTGGATCAGGCCGCTTTCAACGCTATAACCAACAATGGACAGTTATTTCCAAACGCAAATAGCTAACAATTTTTAATATAACCCATCAGGAACTTATGAACGTACTCATACTCGGTGTCAACGGCTTTATCGGCCACCATCTTTCAAAGCGCATACTCGAAACCACCGATTGGCATGTCTATGGCATGGATATGCAATCCAACCGCGTTGAAGCCTTCCGCGACAACGAACGCTTCCATTTTTTTGAAGGCGACATCACCATTAACCATGAGTGGATGGAATATCACATTAAAAAATGCGACGTGATCCTGCCGCTGGTTGCAATCGCCACGCCCGCCACTTATGTGAACCGCCCGCTGGCGGTATTCGAACTGGATTTTGAGGCGAATCTGCCGATTATCCGCGCCTGCGTAAAATACAGAAAACGCGTGCTGTTCCCGTCAACGTCCGAAGTTTACGGCATGTGCCAAGACGAGGAGTTTCATCCTTATGAATCCGACCTGATCTTAGGGCCGATGAACAAACCGCGCTGGATTTACTCCTGCTCCAAGCAATTGATGGACCGGGTTATCTGCGCTTACGGGCAGGAACAGGGTTTCGATTACACCCTGTTCAGACCCTTTAACTGGATAGGCCCCGGCCTCGACAGCATCCATACGCCGAAAGAAGGCAGTTCGCGCGTGGTCACCCAATTTCTGGGCCATATCGCCCGAGGCGAATCCATTAAACTGGTCGACGGCGGACAGCAACGCCGCAGCTTCACCTTCGTCAGCGACGGTATCGATGCGCTGGTGCGCATCATCAAAAATGAAAACGGCAAGGCCACCGGCAGTATCTACAATATCGGCAATCCGGCCAACGACCTGTCCATCAGGGAACTGGCCGAGCTGATGCTGAAAATCGCCAAAGAGCATCCCGAATATAAGGATCTGGCCGCCAAAGTCGAATTAATCGATACCACCGCCAATGAATACTACGGCAAAGGCTATCAGGATGTTAAAACCCGTGTGCCCTGGATCGGCAACACCATCGATGACCTGGGCTGGAAACCTGAAGTCACCGTGGAAAACGCGTTGCGCAATATTTTCGATGCCTACAGCTACGAAGTTGCCGCCGCCAGGGCGCTGATCGACCAATGAAAATCGCGCTGAAAGTCGACGTAGATACACTGCGCGGTACGCTGGAAGGCGTACCCGCATTGCTGGATCTGTATCAACGCTACGGCGTAAAGGCCACATTCCTGTTCAGCCTCGGCCCCGACCATACCGGCCGGGCGCTGCGCCGGGCATTCCGCCCCGGATTTTTCAGCAAGGTTCAACGCACCTCGGTACTGAGCCACTACGGACTGAAAACCCTGCTGTACGGCACATTGCTTCCCGGCCCGCATATCGGCCGCCGGGGCCGCGACATCATGCGCCAAGCCGAACAGGCCGGGCATGAAGTCGGCGTCCATTGCTACGACCACGTCCGCTGGCAGGATTTTGTCGCCAACCGCGATGCCGAGTGGACCCGGAAAGAAATGCAGGCGGCCATCGATTCATTTCAGGGCATTTTCGGCCATCCGCCGTCAGTACACGGCGCGGCCGGCTGGCAGTTGAACAAACACGCGCTGCAACTGGAGCAGCAATTGGGTTTTCGCTATGCCAGCGACTGCCGGGGCCAATCTCCGTTTATCCCGCAAATGGAAGGCGAAACCTTCCAATGCCCGCAAATACCGACCACCCTGCCAACGCTGGACGAACTGCTCGGTTGCAACGGCATAACCGAAGCCAATGTGCATGAATCGGTATTCGCCGCCAGCCGCCAGCCCGCCCCGGAAGGCCATGTCTATACCTTGCATGCCGAACTGGAAGGCATGAAATTGCTGCCGGTTATGGAAAAGCTGCTGCAACTGTGGCAACAAGCCGAGGATGACATCGGTACGCTGGAAGATTATGTCGCCGACATTGACACCGCCGCGCTGCCCAGGCATGAGCTGGTCTGGGGCGAAGTGGAAGGGCGTTCGGGTGTGTTGGCCGTACAGGGATCGAAGGTTCCGTAGGCCGGAATAAGCCTGTTTGAGCGATAGCGAAAACGGGTGTTTCCGGCGCACACTGCGCGAATCCGCCGGAAACGCCACCTCGCGCTACGCGCTTGGATGGCCTTATTCCGGCCTACTTGACTACACGTCCGCCCTATTCAAAGCAGCTTAACCAGAGCGGCAACGACACCAATGGAAAACGCCATCAGACCGCCTAGTTTAATGACCAGCCGCTGTTCCGTTTGGATAAAACGCGAATCCATATCATGACGCAAAACGTCAATGTCGCGCCTTAAATCATCGATGTCGCGTTTGGTTGCCAGATCGGCTTGCCCTGCGCTTCTTTAAACGCTTCCGAGAAAGCCTCGGCTTGGCTTTCCGGCACACCGGCATCCTTGAGTGTGCGAACAAATTTATGGGTATCAAACGTAATGGCAGTCATCAGCTTACCTCCTGCTTTTGATTTAGCGTCCAGTTTACCATGCTTGGCAGCCAAGACAAGTTGCCTTGTAGGCCGGAATAAGCCTGTTTGAGCGGTAGCGAAAATAGGTGTTTCCGGCACATACCACGCGAATCCGCCGGAAACGCCACCTCGCGCTACGCACTTGGATGGCCTTATTCCGACCTACTTGACTTCATAGATTCGCCGCAGCCTCCCACAAACGATCTTTGCCTACCTGACGAAACCAAGCCTCGAACTCAGTTCGGTCATGCTGCCACGGCTCACTCAGTACCGGACGGGGGTCTTCGCTGAGAGAATAGGCCATGCCCTCAACAAACCATTCGGGACTGACCATCCACACCTTGAGGCTACCTAGCCGTTCGTTCTGAACGTGATGGAACATTTCGTGGCGGACATAATGCGGCTGCCACGCGCGAGGACTAACCACGATAGCGACTGCTCCAAGCGTCGCAGCAGACCGCCTGCCAAGACCGAACGACTGGAAGCAACTGTCTGTGGAGCAGAAGACTACGCGAGGCTTGTGTTCCATTGGGCCGACTGCAGCTTCAACAAATTGGCGGGCACTCTCATAAAGATTCGACGCGACAACAGAACGTGATGGATCGTCTGTGCAAATGATGTCGCTTACGCACGAGACACTATTCCACTCGGGAGCCAAGACTCGAACGGGCTTGAGGAATGCCCAAGCAGCAAAAGGGGCAGCCAGAAGTACTGCCAGCAATAGTCGTTTCAGCATGTGCGGATCAAGACGCATAACGTAAAAGTGAGGGGGGGCCGCGCTTTTTCGGCGTCTCTCTCGACTGATGGGTTAGACAGGGTCATTTGCTTTTATCTTGAATAGTCTTGACTTGCTTTACCAGTAACTCAATTTCTTCCGTGGTGTTGGCCTCGACAACAATCTTTCCGACTTTTAATTTCAATTTTCTTCCGTATTTCGCCCTTATCCAAATTCCACAAATGGATGTTAGAGCAACAATAACTGTCCCTGCATTGTCAAAGATAAACTCCCCGAGTGGACCGCCACCTCCAGAGATGCTATCCATCACAAATGCTCTTTGGCTGCGAGCACCAGCTTGCTTTGCAAACTCTCTTAATTCTGTTTGATACTCTGAACTAAACGGGGGCGCATCGCTTGGTGCTGGTACCAAAATAAGCTCAATATCTTCATGCATTGGAATCACATCATTCCTTTCGTGAGATGTCTAACGTAATATATACAACATCACATATCGTATAAAAAAACCGCTGTGTCGTATATTCCCCATAACATCCATTACTTAATTGTTTTCATTAAACTTAAAATATCCAACAAGACATAGCGTAGAAACAAATACGACACTTGCGCCAGAACTGAATTGTAACCCAGCCCATAACGTTTTAGCTAACGCGACAATCTGGAAATGACTTAATTAAACCCAGGGCTTCAATCCGGTTTTACCGCCAACCCTACCTCCCCAAGCAAAAACCAATATTTGTGTTGTATAATCCCCGCTAAACGGCCCATCTTGTAGCGACTTATTTTCCGGCCCGCTCAAGATAACGCTCTATTCAACAAATAACCGAGTCAAGTCATGGACTATTCAGTAGAAACCGCGCCATTAGAAGAACTGCAATGCGATTGTGTTATTGTCGGTGTTTATCAAGACCAGCAACTCAGCCCGTCGGCAACCGCGCTTAACAACAGCACCGACGGACTGATTAACAAAATCGTCAGCCGCGGCGACCTGAGCGGAAAAAACGGCGAAACCGTGTTAATCAATGCGATTCCCGGCAGCAAGATTGAATCCATATTGCTGGTCGGATTGGGCGAAAATAAACCTTTATCCGGCAAAAACTACAAAAAAGCCCTGCTCGCCGCTGTCAACAGCCTGAAAAAACCGCAAATCAAATCGGTCGTTTGCAGCTTGGCCGAATGCGAGGTTGAAGGCCGCGACTGGCAATGGAAATCCCGGCATATCATCGAAGTCTTTAATGATGCCGCGTACCAATTTACCCACACCAAATCCGATAAAGAAACCGAAAGCAGGATTGCAAAAATCTCCATTGCCGCGCCGGAAACCGAACGCGCTTCAGCCCATGCCGGGTTGCTGCAAGGCAAGGCGGTTGCCGAAGGCATGGATTTGACCAAATACCTGGGCGATTTGCCGGGCAACATCTGCACGCCAACCTATCTTGCCGAACAGGCGATTGAATTAAGTAAAAAATACGCCAGCCTGGACGTGAAAATCTTGGAAGAATCCGACATGGCGTCTCTGGGCATGGGCTCTTTTCTGTCGGTCTCGCGCGGCAGCCGTCAACCGGCAAAATTTATCACCCTGAGTTATCAAGGCGGCGATAAAAACGCCCAACCTATCGTGCTGATCGGCAAAGGCCTGACCTTCGATGCGGGCGGCATTTCATTGAAACAGGCAGCGGGCATGGAGGAAATGAAATACGACATGTGCGGCGGCGCATCCGTCCTGGGCACCTTGCTCGCCGTAGCGCAAATGCAACTGCCGCTGAATATTGTCGGCCTGATTCCTTCATCGGAAAACATGCCCGACGGCGCCGCCAACAAACCTGGCGATATTGTGACCAGCATGTCCGGCAAAACCATTGAAATAATTAATACCGACGCCGAAGGCCGCCTGCTGCTTTGCGATGCACTGACCTATGCGGAACGCTACAACCCCGAGCTGGTGATAGACATCGCCACGCTGACCGGCGCGGTTGGCGTCGCTTTGGGCCGCGTAGCCATGGGCGTGCTCGGCAATGACGACGCCTTATGCAACGATCTGGTTGCGGCCGGTGAAATCGCCAACGACAGCGCTTGGCGTTTGCCGCTCTGGGAAGAATACCAGGAGCTGCTTAAATCCAATTTCGCCGACATGAGCAATTCCGGCGGCAAAGACGCGGGCACCATTACCGCCGCCTGCTTTCTGGCCCGATTTGCCGAGAAGTTCCGCTGGGCGCACCTGGACGTTGCCGCCACCGCCTGGCGCACCGGCCCGACCAAAGGCGCGACCGGCCGCCCCGTGCCGTTATTAAGCCAATACCTGATCAACCGGGCCAACTCATAGAACATAAAGTGGCTGAAGTCAGCTTTTACATACTGCCGACCGAATCGCTACAGGACAGGCACCTGTTCGCCTGCAAACTGATCGAGAAAGCCTACCGTAGCGGCAGTTACTGTTATGTGCTGACCGATTCGCCAGAACAAAGCCGAATCATAGACGACCTGCTCTGGACTTTCAGGGCGGGCAGTTTTATTCCGCACCAGCTGTACTCCGGCGAACAACCGGAAGTTGAGCAAGTCATCCTGATCGGTTCGCTAGATGCGCCCGAGAACTGGCAGAAAGTCCTGTTCAACCTGTCGTCCCGCTATCCTGACATAGCCCCGCAAACCGAGCGCATCCTTGAAATACTGGATAACAGCGAAACAACCAAAGAAGCGGGCAGGAGCCGTTACCGTCAGTATCAACAGTCCGGCATGAAAGTCACTACATATAAAGATTGGTAGCAAATACACGATCCTAAGCCGCCTATTAAGCACAGATGATTAAAGGCTGCAGCGATATATTTGCGGTCTATGCTGAAATCAGATTAAATCGATTTAACTGGAGGCAAACATGAATTTGTCAGAAAAAATCTTAACAACCGTAGCCTCTCTACCCGAATCCAAACAGGTGGAAGTGCTTGATTTTGTAGAATACCTAAAACTAAAAACGGAAAAAGAAGAAAGTAGTAATTGGAATAGCTTTTCTATTGCATCCGCAATGAGAGGCATGGAAAATGAGGATTCCAATTATTCCGTTACTGATTTGAAAGAAACATACTGATGATCTCAGAAGGCCAGATTGTTTTTTTTCGTTTTCCTCAAACGGATCAAAAAGACGGAAAACTTCGTCCCGCCCTTATACTTCGAAAACTGCCTGGGAAATTTGATGATTGGCTTATCTGCACGATTTCCAGCCAACTTCATCAAGCGATTCCAGAACTGGATGAAATTATTAACTTGGGAGACTCGGATTTCCAGCAAACCGGTTTAAAGCATCCGAGCCTGATACGAGCAAGTAGACTGGCTGTTGTAGATGAAGACATTCTTATTGGCAAACTGGGTACTATTGATGCACTCAGGTTTAATAAAATAAGGAGCAATATTGCTAAATGGCTCCAGAACCGACAATCCAATCCATCAGCCTGATTACCAGTCTTAATCCTGCTAGAATAGCTAATCTTTCACGAACACAATAACGCACCCATGGAAAAAACATACGCCCCTCATTCGATCGAACAACGTTGGTATCAAACCTGGGAAGATAAAGGCTATTTTACCGCCAGGGATGGTGTGTATGCCGCAAGTCAGTCGGGAACTGACGCGGCGACCGCCAAGGATGGTGTGTATGCCGGAAACCTGCCGGGAGCAGGTTCGGCGGAGGTCAAGCCAAAAGGCGAGTCCTACTGCATCATGATCCCGCCGCCCAATGTCACCGGCAGCCTGCACATGGGCCATGCGTTCCAGGACACCATCATGGATGCGCTGACCCGCTATCACCGGATGAAAGGCTACAGCACTTTATGGCAGCCGGGTACCGACCATGCCGGTATCGCCACGCAAATGGTGGTTGAACGTTTATGCAACGCCGAAGGCAAGACCCGTCATGACCTGGGCCGCGAAAAATTCCTGGAAAAAGTCTGGCAATGGAAGGAAGAATCCGGCGGCACGATTACCCGCCAGTTGCGGCGCATGGGCTCTTCGCTGGACTGGAACCGGGAGCGCTTCACGATGGACGAAGGCATGTCCGACGCGGTGCAGGAAGTCTTTATACGCTTGTACGAAGAAGGCCTGATTTATCGCGGCAAGCGCCTGGTCAACTGGGACCCTGTTCTGCATACCGCCGTTTCCGATCTGGAAGTATTGTCGGAAGAAGAAAACGGTTCGATGTGGCATCTGCGTTATCCACTGTCGAACGGTCATGGGCATTTGATTGTCGCCACCACCCGCCCTGAAACCCTGCTCGGCGATGCGGCGGTAGCGATACACCCCAATGACGAACGCTATAAACATCTGCTCGGCGAATTCGTGGAACTGCCGCTAACCGGCCGCAGAATTCCGATTATTGCCGATGAATACGTCGATCCTGAATTCGGCACCGGCTGCGTCAAGATCACCCCGGCTCACGATTTTAACGATTACGAAGTCTGGACGCGCCACCGGCATAACTCGGTTATCCAGGACTTGCCGCATGGCGGCTTGATTAACCTGTTTACCGTTGACGCAGCGATACGCGACAACGGTGAAGGCGATAACAATCTGATTCCAGCCAAATACTGCGGCCTGGACCGCTTTGAAGCCCGTAAACAAATCGTCGCCGATCTCGATGCGGCAGGCTTGCTGGAAAAAATCGCCGACCACAAATTGATGGTGCCGCGCGGCGACCGCACCAACAGCGTGATCGAGCCCTTATTAACCGACCAGTGGTATGTCAGGGTAGCGCCGCTGGCGGAACCTGCGATTGCGGCCGTCGAAAACGGCGACATCAAGTTTGTGCCCGACAACTGGAAAAACACCTACTTTGAATGGATGCGCAATATCCAGGACTGGTGCATCTCGCGGCAAATCTGGTGGGGACACCGCATCCCGGCCTGGTATGACGAGCTGGGCAATGTCTACGTCGGCAATTCCGAGCAGGACATCCGCGCCAAGCACGACCTGCCCGCCGACTATCCGCTTAAGCAGGACGAAGATGTACTGGATACCTGGTTTTCATCGGCATTATGGCCTTTTTCCACATTGGGCTGGCCTGAACAAACCCCGGAATTAGCCCGGCATTACCCGACCAGCGTACTGGTGACCGGCTTTGACATCATTTTTTTCTGGGTCGCACGGATGATCATGATGGGCCTGAAATTCCAGGGCGAAGTGCCGTTTAAGGAAGTTTACATCCACGGCTTGGTACGCGATGCGGAAGGGCAAAAGATGTCCAAATCCAAAGGCAACGTGCTCGACCCGATCGACATCATCGACGGCATAGAGCTGGAAGCTTTGGTGGCAAAACGCATTTCCGGCATGATGCAGCCGCATTTGGCCAAAAAAATCGAACAGGATACGCGCAAGCAATTTCCTGACGGTATCCAGTCTTACGGCACCGATGCGTTGCGTTTTACCTTTGCTTCGTTGGCATCTACGGGACGGGATATTCGCTTCGATCTTGCCCGCACCGAAGGTTACCGCAATTTCTGCAACAAGCTGTGGAACGCGGCGCGTTTTGTGCTGATGAACACCGAGGGGCACGATAACGGCTTATCCGGCGCTCCTTGCAAATACAGCCAGGTGGATCACTGGATTACGTCCCGGCTGCATCAGGTAACGGCTGTAACCAGCAACGCGATCGACAACTACCGCTTCGACTTGGCCGCGCAGGCCATTTACGAGTTTACCTGGAATGAATACTGCGACTGGTATCTGGAACTGGCGAAAATATCCCTGCAATCCAGTGATGAGGCGCTGCAACGCGGCACGCGCAAAACCCTGCTGACGGTTTTGGAGTCGATTCTGCGTTTGGCCCATCCGATCATGCCGTTTATCACCGAAGAAATCTGGCAGCGCGTTGCGCCTCTAACAGGGATTGAGGCGGATACCATCATGTTGCAGCCTTACCCGGTTGCCGATGAAACGCAAATCGACAACAACGCTATCGCCGAAACCAGCTGGGTGATGAACTTTATTCTGGGTGTGCGCCGCATTCGCGGAGAAATGAATATCGCCCCCAGCAAGCCGCTGCCGATATTTCTGCAAAACGGCTCTCTTGCCGATCAGCATAGCCTGAACAACAACCGGGTTTACTTGCAGAAACTGGGCAAGCTGCATTCGATTACCTGGCTAACGCCTCATGACCGCGCGCCGGAATCGGCCATTGCTTTGGTTGGCGAGATGAAAATCCTGATTCCGATGGCGGGCTTAATCGACAAGGAAGCGGAGCTGGCGCGATTGGAAAAGGAAATACAAAAAATCCATAATGACCTGCCCAGAGTCGAAGGCAAATTAAATAACCCGGCGTTTGTCGACAAAGCGCCGCCGGAAGTTATCGACAAAGAAAAAGCCAAACTGGCTGATTTGCGCTCGATGCTGAACAATCTTGAGGAGCAGCAACGTAAAATTCGGGCTTTATAAGAAAAACCGGCAAAAGACGAAGGGCGAAAGGCAAAGGGAAGCCTCCTAGCCTTTCGCCTTTCGCCTTTCGCCTTTAGCCTTTAGCCTTTCGCCTTGTACCCTCCTCCTTTTTCGCCTATATTTGCGTAAAAAACCGACAAAGCCATCATCATATGACTACAGCATCGACAAATTTACCATTTAGCGGTCTTACCCGATGCTTGATTGAAAAAGGCTTGCTGACTGAGAGCGATGCGCAAATTCATAGCCAGGAAGCGAAAAAAAACCAGATTCCGTTAATACGCTATCTAGTCAGCCATCAGCTCATCCACAGCAAAGCCTTGGCGTCCCAGGCCTCGCAAGAATTCGGCATACCTTTTCTGGATTTGGACGCCATTGACTTCCGCAGGCTGCCTATAAACCTGGTCAGTGAAAAACTGATCCGCAAATACCATGTACTGCCCCTGTTCGCCAGAGGCAAAACACTGTTTGTCGCTGTCTCCGATCCGACCGACTTTCACGCGCTGGACGACATCAAGTTTCACAGCCGTCTTAATCCCGAAGCCATTCTGGTTGAAGAAGACAAACTGACCAAAGCTATCGAAGCCTCCTTGGAAGCCGCCGATACGTCGATGACGGATATGCTGGATGAGGATCTGGACAATCTGGAAATCACCGGCGGCGAAGAAGATACGACTAAAGCTGACATTAATTCGGATATTGATGACGCGCCGATTGTCCGCTATGTAAACAAAATACTGCTGGATTCGATAAAACAGGGGGTATCCGACATCCATATGGAGCCCTACGAAAAAACTTTCCGCATCCGCTACAGGTCGGACGGCATGCTGCGCCAGGTCGCTTCGCCGCCGCCCAGTATCGCTGGCAGACTCATCTCCCGCATCAAGGTTATGTCCAAAATGGATATTGCCGAACGCAGGGTTCCGCAAGACGGCCGTATCAAAATGACCTTATCCAAGAATCGCGCGATTGATTTCCGGGTCAATACCTGCCCTACGCTGTTCGGGGAAAAAGTCGTGCTGCGTATTTTGGACCCTACCAGCGCCCAGTTGGGTATCGAAAAGCTGGGTTTTGAGCCGGAACAACAACGGATTTTCCTTGAGGCCATTAACAAGCCCTACGGTTTAGTGCTGGTAACGGGGCCTACGGGCAGCGGCAAAACAGTTTCGCTCTATACCGGTTTGAATATCCTCAATACCATGGAGCGCAATATTTCCACGGCCGAAGACCCTGTGGAAATTACTGTGGAAGGCATCAACCAGGTCAATATGAATCCTAAAGCCGGCCTGACTTTCGCCAGCGCTTTGCGCGCTTTTTTACGGCAGGATCCAGACATCATCATGGTGGGGGAAATTCGCGACCTGGAAACAGCCGAAATCGCCGTTAAAGCCGCACAAACCGGACATTTGGTACTATCAACCCTGCACACTAACGACGCGCCGCAAACATTGAACCGGCTGCTGCAAATGGGCATACCGGCGTTCAACATTGTGTCTGCGGTTAATTTGATTATGGCGCAACGTTTGGGCCGACGGCTCTGCGAACACTGCAAAATCCCTGCCGACCTTCCCGATAAGGTACTTCTCGCTGCCGGCTTTAAACCAGAAGAGTTGCGCGATCTTAAAATCTATAGTGCGGTAGGCTGCGAACATTGCACCAACGGCTATAAAGGCCGGGTCGGTATTTATCAAGTCCTGACGCTGACCGACAAAATGCGCACACTGATATTGAACGGGGGGAATACCGATCAACTGGCGGAGTGCGCCTTGGCCGAAGGCTTTAATGATTTGCGCCGGTCAGGATTAAACAAAGTCCGCATGGGCATAACCAGCCTGGAAGAAATCGATCGCATCACCAAGGAATAGACATGGCCGAGCAAACTGAACAAATAGATTTCGTCTGGGAAGGAACCGACAAAAACAAAAAGAAAGCCGGAGGAACAATCTCTGCAAAAAGCGAAATCATTGCAAAAACCGAGCTGCGGCGGCAGGGCTATCGGGTTATTAAATTCAAGAAAAAACCCAAACCGTTATTCACCGAAAGAGTCCAGAAAATCACTCCAGGCGATATAGCCGTTTTTGCCCGGCAATTAGCCACCATGCTCAGTGCCGGCGTACCCTTGGTTCAATCATTCGATATTGTCGGCAAAGGCCACGACAATGCCAGCATGCAGGACCTGCTGCTGGGCATCAAGGCCGATATTGAGGGCGGCGACACCCTGGCCGAAGCGCTTAACAAAAGACCGCTGTATTTTGATGAATTATTTTGTAACTTGGTTGCCGCAGGCGAACAGGCCGGCGTACTGGAAACGCTGCTGGATAAGATCGCCACCTACAAAGAAAAAACCGAGTCGATGAAGAAAAAGATCAAAAAGGCGCTGACCTATCCGATCGCAGTAATCGTCGTCGCCTTTATCGTCACCACCATCCTGCTGATTTTTGTCGTACCCGTATTTGCCGACATGTTTAAAAGCTTTGGCGCGGATTTGCCGGCTTTCACTAAAATGGTTGTCGCCATGTCGGAATGGATGCAGGCGTGGTGGTATGTTGTTGTCGGCATTGTTGTCGGCACCGTTTACACATTCGGCTATTTTAAGAAACGATCCAGGCCATTCAACCACTTTCTGGATAAAGCTCTGCTGAAGTTACCGATAGTCGGCATCATTCTACATAAGTCCGCCGTTGCGCGTTTTGCCCGGACCTTGGCAACCATGTCGGCGGCAGGCGTCCCCTTAGTAGAAGCGCTGGAATCGGTTGCCGGCGCCTGCGGCAATATTATCTACACCGAAGCCGTTTTAAAAATGCGCGAAGAAGTGGCGACCGGACAGAGACTGCAATTTGCGATGCAGCAATCGGGTCTTTGGCCGCACATGGTGATACAGATGGTGGCTATCGGCGAGGAATCGGGCTCCATGGACAATATGCTGTTGAAAGTCGCTGATTTTTTCGACGAAGAAGTCGATAATCTTGTCGATAACTTAAGCAGTTTAATGGAACCTATCATTATGGTTATTTTAGGCACTTTAGTCGGCGGCTTGGTTGTCGCGATGTATTTGCCGATATTTAAAATGGGTTCGGCAGTCGGCGGCTAATTGCCGCCCCTACCAAGAAATGTCAATTAAACAACATAAAGACCCATCCGCCTTTTTAAATTGCTCCGGCAGAACACTACTCAAAAAATACAGATGCAGCAGCTCATAAACACACCTACTTTATTTCCGGCTCTGTCCGCCGTTATCGGCTTGCTTGTCGGCAGTTTTCTCAATGTTGTTATCTACAGATTGCCGATAATGATGCAGCGGGGATGGCGCAAGGAATGCGAGGAATACCTGCAACAGATCACGGAAGCAAACCAGGCCGAAGAGCCGTTCAACCTGGTTTTCCCATTATCCCGCTGTCCCGGCTGCAATACGCCGATCAAGCCTTACCAGAATATTCCGGTCATCAGCTACCTTTTCCTAAGAGGCAAATGTGCAACTTGCGGTTGCCACATTTCAATGCGCTATCCGATCATTGAAGCTCTCACGGCGATAGCATCAACCATCGTGGCCTGGCATTTTGGCTACACACCACAGGCCGGTTTTGCGCTGCTGCTGACGTGGTCGTTGATTGCGTTAATCTTTATCGATATTGACCATCAGTTACTGCCGGACTCCATCACCCTGCCGATGCTTTGGTTGGGCATGTGCCTGAGCCTGTTTAATATATTCGCCGATTCCCGCACCAGTATTATCGGCGCTGTTGCCGGCTATCTGGCGCTTTGGACTGTTTTCCACTTGTTCAAACTGGCGACCGGCAAAGAAGGCATGGGTTACGGCGATTTCAAATTGCTGGCTTTATTCGGCGCTTGGCTGGGCTGGCAGTACTTGCCGATCATTATTTTATTATCATCGCTGGTCGGCGCGGTCATCGGCATCGGCATGATCATTTTTGTCAAACACGATCGCAACGTACCCATCCCCTTTGGCCCCTATCTGGCTGTCGCCGGCTGGATCGCGCTGTTATGGGGGAATGAACTCAACCGGCTCTATTTGACAAGCATAGGTCTGTAAAATCATGCTAAAAGTCGGATTAACCGGCGGCATAGGCTGTGGAAAATCGACTGTTGCCAAAATTTTCGCCGACTTCAATATCCCGGTACTTGATGCCGACGAAATAGCCCACCGGCTGGTCGAACCAGGCCAACCCGCCCTGGTTCAAATTCGGCAGGAATTTGGCGCGGACATCCTGAACCCGGACGGTTTGTTAAATAGAAAAAAACTCAGAGAGCGTGTTTTTTCAGATCTCGGGCAGAAACAAAAACTTGAATCGATATTGCACCCGTTAATCTTTAAAACCCTACAAACGGAACTTGAACACCTGACCGCTCCGTATTGTATTGTAAGTATCCCCTTATTATTCGAAACCGGCATGGCGCATCTTGTTGACCGGATACTTGTTATCGACTGCCCTGTCGAAATGCAGATTGAACGCGTTAAGACTCGGGATAAGATCGCTGTTGAACGGATACAATCGATAATTGACAGCCAGGTATCGCGGGCAACCAGGAAAGCAAAAGCCGACGACCTGATTGATAACTCGGGCGCGGATTATAGACTTGCAGAACAGGTAAAAAAACTGCACAATTTGTACCTTTCATTAAGAGATTTTCGGGATTAACTTGTCTGTGAACACCACCATTACCTATGAATTTCCACTCAATGAACGCATCCGGGTTTTCATACGGTTAGAACAGCTTTTCCAACAATTCAATCATTTTTTAACCGGGGAGACCGTCGCAGACAAACGCGCGGCGATTAGCATATTGCTCGACATCATGACGATTTTCAGGCGCAATGACTTAAAATCGGAAATTCTGAAGGAACTGGATCGCCATGCCAACGTACTGAATAAAATCGCCCATAATCAAGGCGTCGACACCCTGAAACTGGAAGAACTGCTCGACACATTAAGTCAAACCAGCAAAAAACTCTACGCCACTAACGGAAAAATAGGCACCCATGTCATGGAAAGCGACCTATTCCAGAGCATAGCCCAACGCAGCTCCATCCCCGGCGGAACCTGTTCTTTTGATTTACCCGAGTTCCATTACTGGCTGGAACAGGACGAAGCCACCCGCTTAAAAGATATGCAACACTGGAGCAGCCCGTTTGCCGACATTCGTACCGCAATAGACCTGATCCTTAATTTTATACGGAATTGCAGTTCACCGACTCAAGAGGTTGCGGAGGCCGGTTTTTTTCAATTTTTGCTGGACACCAACCAGCCTCATCAACTGCTTAAAGTAAGCCTGGATAAATCCATACACTGTTTTGCAGAAATCAGCGGCGGCAAACACCGCTGCACCATCCGTTTCATGGTGCCGTCTTCCGACAACAAAAGGCCATCGCAAAGCCCTGACGACATTCCTTTTGCCTTAACCTGCTGCCTCTTCTGATGCCGGCATCCGACAAACCGCTTATCGTAAAATGTCCCAACTGCGGCTGTCTGGTGCCCTGGGTTCCAGAACAGCTCTCCAAACCCTTCTGCTCCGAGCGTTGTAAATTGATAGACTTGGGAGAATGGGCAATGGAAGAAAAGAGGATTCCCGGACAGTCCGTATCGCTGGAAAACGACAGCGAGGACGATACTTTTTTTCATTAGCCGACCGGCAAAACAAGACACCCGGAGCTGCATAGCGGACAGAACCGCTTATCCATATTTTCGATGACGCCGGCATCGACCGACACATGACCGGCGCAGCCGGGATCATCTAAAACTTTAACTTTGTAACGCTGCCTAATGGGTTACCGCCTTACAAAGTAATCTTATAATCCGCCTTCCCCTCATTGTATAACCCACTGCAAGGAAATCCAGTCATGGCTATAGAAATAGAACACAAATTCCTGCTCGCCAGCGCAGACTGGCGTCAACACATTAGCCGCTCGATAAAATACCGGCAAGGCTATTTAAGCTCCCAGCCCACCAGCTCGATCCGGGTACGCACCAGTGACGACCATGCCTGGCTGAATATAAAAACGGCGACCATCGGCACTCACCGGCATGAATACGAATATGAAATTCCGCTGACCGATGCAAATGAAATATTAAATACTCTTTGCAGAAAACCGTTAATCGAAAAAACCCGTCATTTCGTTACTGATGACGACAATCTTTGGGAAATAGATGAGTTTGAAGGCGATAATCAGGGCTTGATAGTCGCAGAAATTGAATTGGACGAAACAGGACAGTCCTTTGCAAAACCGCTCTGGCTCGGTCAGGAGGTTACCGGAGATTTGCGTTATTACAACAACAATCTCGCAATACACCCTTATTCTGAATGGCGCGAAGACTAAATATTTCATACACATATTGAAATGTCATGATTTTTGTTCTATATTCGCAACATGAAAAAATTATTTCTTGTTGTTTTATTGCTACTGTCATCGGCCCAATGCTTTGCAGAGAATCTTAAAGATTCTTTAAAAAACATTGAGGCTGAATGGACGTCTATCTACTACAAAACGCCCCAGAGCGAACAGGGTCCGGCTTATGTTCAGCTGCTCGACAAAACGACGAATTTAATCCGGCAATATCCGAACGCTGCCGAAGCTATTTACTGGCAAGCCGTAATCAAGGCGACTTATGCCGACCATCAAGATGCTTTTTCCGCACTTAGCGCCATTCAAGAAGCGCGTGACTTGCTGCTCAAGGCGCTTAAAATCGACCCGAAAACCATGGGCGGGTCGGCCTATGTAACCTTAGGCACACTTTATTATATGGCGCCTAAATGGCCGATCTCATTCGGCGATGACGATGCCGCCAAACAAATGCTTGAAGCGGCTCTCAAAATTAATCCCGACAGCATTGATGCCAACTATTTTTACGGCGAGTTTCTGTTGCAACAGAACAAGCCCAACGATGCGGCTATTTATTTTAAAAAGGCAAGCGCCACACCGGCCCGAACAGAACAACTTTTTGCCGACAATCAACTCAAGGCTGAAGCAAGACTCGCCTTAGAAAACGCCCAACAACGAAAAATCAGCAGCCAAAAAGGCATATTTTTGTCTTTATTTAATTCGGCAAGCGCAAAATAAGTTTTATGGCCCCGTTAGCAAGACTCCGCTCAACCCCACTTAAATAAAGCCTTTAATAAACTCGGCATTCAATCGTACAATGCTTTCTGCTAGAATACCTTTTTAAATTAAACCAACTTTCCTGGAAATAATTATGGCTTTTGTAGTTACCGAAAACTGTATTAAATGCAAATTTACTGATTGTGTAGATGTATGCCCTGTAGATTGCTTTCATGAAGGCCCTAACTTTCTGGTTATTGACCCGGATGAGTGTATTGACTGCACATTATGCGAACCCGAATGCCCTGCCAATGCGATTTTCTCGGAAGATGAATTGCCGGAAGGACAAGAAGGCTTTATCGCATTAAATGCAGAGCTAGCCAAAACATGGCCCACTATTACCGAAGTAAAATCGGCTTTACCGGATGCCGACGAGTGGAATGGCAAAGAAGGAAAGCTTGATCTACTGGAAAAATAACACGTTCGCGGAAATTCCAGACGCACTGCCTTAGTTAAGGATCGTGCATAAATTAATTTAGGCAATTACCATGAAGGATATGAAGACTTAAACCTTTCATGCCGCTTCATGTCCTTCATGGTTAAAAAATGAAAAATAAAACTTACCCAAGTTATTTCATGCACGTTCCTAAGCTGTTTCCGGCAAGTTAACAGCTTAACAGGCACATCAAAAAACGGTCATCCCCGCTTATTTTCTATAAAACGGAAACGACCAGAGCAAACACAAAGACGAAAATAACAAAAAGCGCAAACACGCCTGTTTTAGTCAAGCCGACCCACGCCAACTTCAGTTCGGACAGCAATGCCTGCTTCACATCATCCGAAGCAAGAATTTTTTTACACCGCCCGCGAAATGTTTGCATTTCCTCCAGAGCCTCCTGCTCGGCGATAATCTCGGCAATTTTCGAGTAAAAACTGCCGCATTCCGGGCATTTTACATCACGGTCATTACGCTGATGACCGCATACTGAACATTGATTCACACATCCTCCACAAAGATCATTTCTTCAGAATTCCTCAAACCGGTACGGCTCCATCTGAATGGACTCAACTCTCCGCCCCAGCATAGTACAAATCCCGTTATAGCGTTCATTCCCGGTTGAAGAAAACTCAAACACAAACGTCCGTTGCAACCTCATTTTCCCTGCTTGGTCTCTTTTCAACCGGACGCCGTTTAAGGCGACATACTCATCCAACATTTGCACGTCCAAATTCAGGCAATGCGCCCTGACTGCTTTCAGCGCCAGTTCTTTGACCAGCTGCCCGTTAAACCAGTACAGGTATCCGACCAGCAGTAAAGCGATTAGAATAAGATCGTCCAGCATAACCATGAACCGCGCGTTGTTAAAGTAAGCCCGCTCTATTGTACTAAGATTTGCCGGCAAACTCTCAAGGAGAAAAGCATGAAGCTTCCAATCACCGGCGGCTGCCTTTGCGGCGCAGTCCGCTATGCAATATCCGCCGACCCCATCGGCAGCTTCAACTGTCATTGCCGAACCTGCCAAAAAGCGATTGGAGCCCCCTATTTTGCAGGCATGTTTGTTCCGGCCTCAGCCTTGACCATAACCGGCGACTATAAAGAATATGCCACGATTGCAGCCAGCGGCAACACGGTTTATCGCGGCTTTTGCCAGGACTGCGGGACCTCGCTGTTCGGCAGAAACAGCGCCTATACCGGCATCAGGCCGGTCGCTGCGACGACCCTTGACGATCCCGGCATTTTTCAGCCGCAAAAAGATATATGGGTGGCAGACGCCCAGTCATGGGACTATATGAATCCCGATTTGCCGAAATTTGCCGGCAATCCTTGGCATTAACGCCATTACCTACCTTGGAGAAACTTATGAATTCAGGAAAATTGAGCACCATCGAGATACAGCCTGAATCAGAACACCGATATTCGGTGATATGGCTGCATGGACTAGGCGCGGATGGTCATGACTTTGAAGGACTGGTTCCCGAGCTGCATTTAGCCGCGCAAGAAAATATCCATTTCATTTTCCCCAATGCGCCTATTCAGCCCGTCACTGTCAATGGCGGAATGTCCATGCGCTCCTGGTACGACATTCTGGAGATGTCGCCGCAACGCAAAATCAATATTGACGACGTCTATCAATCGGCCGACTTGATTGAACCGCTGATCCAGCGGGAGATCGACAAGGGCATCCCATCGCCCCATATTTTACTGGCGGGATTTTCCCAAGGCGGAGTCATTGCGCTTCATGCCGGACTAAAATGCCGGACTAAATTGGCCGGGATTATTGCGCTGTCGACTTATTTGCCGACCATCGAACAGTTAAAAATAGAACGCTCCGCCGCCAATAACGCCATGCCGATATTTATGGGCCACGGCGTCCTCGATCCCGTCATGGCGATCGAGGACGGAAAAGCCGCGTTCGATGCATTAAAATCGATGGGTTACAGCATCGAATGGCATGATTACCTGATAGCGCATAATCTTTGTATTGAAGAAATACAACACCTTTCGGTGTTTATTAATTCAATTTTCAAATCACAGTGAGAAGCCATGAAGACACGATTTTTCTTCGCGCCGTCATGATGACGGGTAATTAACCCCGCTTGATATGCTGCGGCGGTATATCGCGTTTTGTTGCGCCGGTATAAAGCTGCCTTGGCCGCCCTATTTTTTGTTCCGGGTCCGCGATCATCTCATCCCAATGGGAAATCCAACCCACGGTTCGCCCCATCGCAAACATCGCGGTAAACATATTGGTCGGGATGCCCAAGGCATGCAGCACGATGCCGGAATAATAATCGACGTTCGGATAGAGCTTTTTCTCGATGAAGTACTCGTCTTCAAGCGCAATACGCTCCAGTTCCAAAGCCAGTTTAAATATTTTGTCGTCATGCAGGCCGAGTTCCGTCAGCACTTCATGACAGGTTTCGCGCATCAATTTGGCGCGCGGGTCATAGTTTTTATAAACCCGATGACCGAACCCCATCAGCCTGAAGGAATCGTTTTTATCCTTGGCCTTGTTTATAAACTTAGTGATATTCGAGACATCGCCAATTTCCTCCAACATGTTCAGCACGGCTTCATTAGCGCCGCCATGAGCCGCCCCCCACAGGCAGGCAATTCCGGCAGTAATGCAAGCATAGGGATTCGCGCCGCTGGAACCCGCCAAACGTACCGTTGAAGTAGAGGCATTTTGTTCATGATCGGCATGCAGGATCAAAATTCTGTCCAGCGCTTTGACCAGCACCGGGTTGGGCACAAAATCGTCGCAAGGCGTACCCAACATCATCCGCATAAAGTTTTCAACGTAGCTCAACTTGTTTTGCGGATACATAAACGGCAGGCCGGTACTGTATTTGTGACACATCGCCACGATGGTCGGCACTTTGGCAATCAGGCGAATAGCGCTGATGTCGCGATCTCTTTTGGATTTAATGTCCAAGGCGTCATGATAAAATGCTGACAATGCGCCAACGACAGCCACCATAATCGCCATCGGATGCGCATCGCGGCGAAAGCCTTTAAAAAAATTGGTCAGCTGGTCATGCACCATCGTGTGCATGGTGATGGTGCCTTCGAACTGCTGCATTTCATCAGGCGTGGGTAATTCGCCATTCAGCAGCAGATAGCAAACTTCCAAAAAAGTGCAATGTTCTGCAAGCTGCTCGATAGGATAACCGCGATACAGCAGCACCCCTTTTTCACCGTCTATGTACGTTATCGATGAACTGCAACTGGCCGTCGAAGTAAAACCGGGGTCATAGGTAAACATGCCGGTCTTCTGGTACAGCGTTTGGATGTCGACTACATCGGGGCCAATAGTTCCAGATAAAATAGGCAACTCACATAAAGACTGAGTTTTCTCATTTAAGGTAGCAGTGCGCAGTTTAGTCATGGTTTTTCTCAGTTTTGAACATAGTCCGTAACGTCATCAACAGGCTTGGCATCGGGAAATTTCCAGATATACCAAGCCGATTGAATGATTGATCCCGGCCAGTATTTTAAAGAACAAGCTAATTAAACCGAAACAACCTTGTCTATGGTCTGTTTTGCCAATTCAGTCACCCTAGCCCAGTTTTTTGATTTTACCACATCCGCAGGCACCAGCCATGATCCGCCTACGCAGGCAACATTGCTTAACTGCAAGTAACTGTTGTAATTTTCCGGCGAAATGCCGCCCGTCGGACAAAACGTCACCTTCGGGACAGGCCCTGCGATAGATTTCAGCATCGGTATGCCGCCCGCCGCTTCGGCCGGAAAGAATTTAAAATGATCCAGCCCGTACTCCATCCCCAGCATCAGCTCCGACAGCGTCGCTATGCCGGGTATCAATGCGATATTTCCGTCGTTGGCGGCGGCTAAAAGCTTCGGCGTCAATCCCGGGCTAATCGCAAAAACGGCCCCGGCCTCTTCCGCCGCTCTTAATTGCTCCGGCGTGGTAATGGTGCCTGCGCCGACAATCGCGTCCTTGACTTCCCGGCTGATCAGCCTGATCGCATCAAGCGCTATCGGAGTGCGCAGGGTGATTTCCAATACTTTAATGCCGCCTGCAACCAAGGCCTGCGCCAGAGGAACCGCATCTTCCAGGTTCTGGATGACCATTACAGGCATCACCGGACCGGCGTTTAAAACTTCAGCAGGTTGAATTTTCCAGTTATTTTTAGTCATTGTCTTACCTTATTTTTATAGTTATTAATCGGCAACAAACAGATTGCAAGCGCCGGTTTCGGCTGAAGACGCACCCTGGCGGAAGCCGCCGAACAATTCCCGGCCCATGCCGAAATGATGGCCTTTGGCGCTGTTGGCGTCTGGAATGCGGGCATCGAATTCAGCCGCATCCACCTTTACGTTGACTTCGCCGGTTTGGGTATTCAGGTAAATGACGTCGCCGGTGCGCACTTTCGCCAACGGGCCGCCTTCCTCGCACTCGGGACACATGTGGATGGCTGAGGGGACTTTACCCGAAGCGCCGGACATCCGTCCGTCGGTCACCAGCGCCACCTTGAAGCCTTTGTCCTGCAACACGCCCAGAGGCGGCGTCAGTTTGTGCAGTTCGGGCATGCCGTTGGATTTCGGCCCCTGGAAGCGGAGCACCACGATAACATCCTTCTCCAATTCGCCGCGCTTGAAGGCCGCGACCACATCGTCCTGGTCATCGAACACCATCGCAGGCGCTTCAACGATCTGGTGTTTTTCCGCGACCGCAGACACTTTCGATACGCCGCGCCCCAAATTGCCGTGCATCACATGCAAGCCGCCGCCGGCTGCAAAAGGTTTGGCGACCGTGCTGATCACGTCCGCATCCAAAGAAGCTTCGGGGCAAGGCTCCCAGATCAACTTGCCGTCAACCAATTTGGGTTCCTGATGATAACTGTTCATGCCGCGCTGATCGGCAACCGTCAGAATGTCCTCATGCAACAGGCCGTTCTTTAACAGCTCGGCAATCAGTACGCCCATGCCGCCTGCGGCTTGGAAGTGATTGATGTCCGCCTGGCCGTTCGGATAAATGCGGGTCAGCAACGGCACCGCTCGGGACAGCTTATCAAAATCATCCCAGTTGATAATAACGCCTGCCGCGCGCGCAATCGCGACCAGATGGATCGTGTGATTGGTCGAACCGCCGGTAGCCAGTAAACCGACAATCGCATTCACAATCGCTTTTTCATCGATCATGTGTCCAATCGGACGGAAGTCATCGCCCAGCGCGGTAAATTTCAACACCTGTCTGGCCGCGGCTCCGGTCAGTTCATCGCGCAATGGCGTATAAGGGTTGATGAACGAACTGCCGGGCAGATGCAGCCCCATAATCTCAACCATCATCTGGTTGCTGTTCGCGGTGCCGTAGAACGTACAGGTACCGGCGCTGTGATAGGACGCGGATTCGGACTCCAGCAGTTCTTTACGCCCTATTTTACCTTCGGCGTAAAGCTGGCGGATGCGTACTTTTTCTTTATTGGCCAGACCGCTGGGCATAGGTCCTGCCGGTACGAACACGGCGGGCAAGTGACCGAAACTCAGCGCGCCGATCAGCAGTCCCGGCACAATCTTGTCGCAGACGCCCAAATACAGCGCGCCGTCAAACATGTTGTGACTTAAACCGATCGCCGTAGCCATCGCAATCACGTCACGGCTGAACAACGACAGCTCCATGCCGGGACGGCCTTGGGTGACGCCGTCGCACATCGCCGGTACGCCCGCAGCAAACTGGGCGACGCCGCCGGCTTCCTTGATGGCGGCCTTGATCAGCGCAGGCGCGTCTTTGTACGGTTCATGCGCCGACAGCATGTCATTATAAGAAGAGATAATCGCAATATTGGCTTTTTTATGCCCGGTTAAATCGACTTTTTCTCCGGCTCCGCAAGCGGCGAAAGCATGAGCCAAATTGCCGCAGGCAAGCTCGGCGCGGTGCGGCTCCTGTTTTACAGCCGCATCGACACGCGCCAGATAGGCGGCGCGCGTTTCGCGGCTGCGCTCGATAATTTCGTTAGTCACTTTTTCTAATACAGGATGCATAGTGGTTCCTTTAATAATCTGAACGGTCAATTTTCGGTTTAATCCGGGCCAAGTTAAATGGGTTCATCTTCCCAGGCCCTTTCGTCCCTCGCAATTAACTTGTCGGCAGCCTTAGGCCCCCAAGTACCGGCAGGATAGGGGGCTGGTATAGCATCCCAATGCGCCCAGGCATCCTGTATCGAATCGATCCATGTCCAGGCCTGCTCAATCTCCTCGCGGCTAAGAAATAGCGTGGGATTGCCGCGCATCGCTTCAAGCACCAATTTTTCATAACCGCCGAAAATCTTGCTGTTTTTGAAGGTATCGGAAAAACTCAAGTCCAGCTTGGTTTTTTGCAATTTAATATTTTCATCGATACCCGGTATTTTGTTGAGTATCTGAATTTCCACACCTTCATTCGGCTGCAAGTGAATGATCAGCTTATTCGACGGCAAATCGGCAAAGCTGTCTTTAAAAATGTTATGCGGCTGCTGCTTAAAATTAACGACGATTTCAGTGCGTTTATATTTCATGCGTTTTCCGGTACGCAGGTAAAACGGCACGCCGGCCCAGCGCCAATTATCAATGGCCACTTTCAAGGCGACGAAACTCTCAGTGGTGCTTTCAGTATTAGCGCCCTCCTCTTCAAGATAGCCCGGCACCGGCTTACCGTTGATCTCCCCCGCCGTATACTGTCCACGAACGGTTTTTTGTTTGACGTTTTCCGGGGTAATGGGACGTAGCGCGGACAGCACTTTTATTTTTTCATTGCGTATGCTTTGCGCTTCCAGATTAATCGGCGGCTCCATCGCCACAAAGGTCAGAATCTGCAACAAATGGTTTTGCAGCATGTCGCGCAGCTGGCCGGTTTTGTCGAAATAATCCCAGCGTCCTTCAATACCGACTTCTTCCGCGACGGTAATTTGAATATGATCTATGGTATTGTGATTCCAGTTGGTGGTAAAAATGGAATTGGCAAAGCGTAACGCCAATAAATTGAGCACCGTTTCCTTACCCAGATAATGGTCGATGCGGTAGACCTGCTTTTCGCTGAACACCTCGGCAACCGCATCATTAATGTCTTTTGAAGATTTAAGATCGTGCCCTATCGGTTTTTCCATAACCATGCGCGATTCTTCATTCAAAACCCCGCACTTAGCCAGTCCCTGACAAATATTGGTGAATAAAAAAGGTGCCACCGCGAAGTAATTGACCATCACCCTGGACTGTCCATCAATGACAGTATTCAGCAATTGGTATTGATCCAGTTGGGTTAAATCTATTTTCAGGTAGGAAAACCGTGCCGAAAACCTTGCCCATACCTGTTCATCAATTGCTTCGTTTAAAAACTCCCGCAAACTTTTATGGATGATCCCGACAAATCCCGAACTGTCATTCTCGTGTTGATCTATCCCTATGATGCGAGTGCCGGCTTCAATCAAACCGGCTTTTTCAAGCCGAAACAATGAAATAAGCAGCTTGCGGCGGGATAAATCGCCCAAAGCGCCAAAGATAACCAGATCACAAGGTTTGAATGCTGTTTTTTCGTTCATGGATGCGTTGTTGAATAAAGAGTTATAACCGGCATCAGCCCGGCAATTTATAGATAGAAAGCTTATTTTTTATTATCGCAGAATTTACTACACGGTGCAGTTCTGGATGCATTCTTGTATCGAATCGATATTTAATTGACAGCTATCTTGAGCTTCTTTTATAGTATTGATCCGCTACTATACAAAAAGAAGATATTTGCTCGTCACCCCGCCTCCGCGCCTACACGCGGAAGCTCAAGCGCCGAGAATTCAAAATATCCGGGTGAAGTAGCATAGAGGAGGCCTCAAGGAGAAATCAGTTCCAACGTTGATATTACTTTTTACATCAACCTTGGCGCTTATCCATTGATGATTTAACAGACAAGAAGGTATAACAAATGAACGAAGAAGCACAAACAAAAGACAAATTCTGGTTTTATGTCGGCGGCACCGTATTGGCTTTGCTGGTGACCATTGCAATGGTCAAGCAAAGCGAAACCGAAAAATTCGCACCGATCAAACAACAGCTGGAGGAAGAGGCTGCCCAGATGAATATACGCGTCTTGAGCGGCGGAGAATAATACCCTGCCACGAGAACAACTGAAAATCGTTCTCGTCAAGCTCAACGCAAACACACGCTACTTAAAATGATAACCAGGAGAGAACCATGAGACTTAATTTACTATGCCTTTCGATGGCATTAGCTTTTTTTTCAGGAACCGCGTCTTCGACAGAATATATTTATCGGGACCTGATGGCTAACACACTGCCTTCACCGGGCTGCGCCGTAGAGTCCGAGGCCAAGGAAACGGCGGCAAAACCTTACAACATCACCCGATTCTCCAAGACATTTTGCCAAACGCAAGGTTACGGCTGGCATGTCGAAGCAGTGAAGGATGAAGGCAAGGCTACCTGCACACCCTGCACCGGCGCCAACCAAGGAAAAAGCCAGTGCCACCTGGAGGATGTGATTGTTACCTGCAAACGCATCAAACCCGGCTCGGTCGGCATGCTGCCGGGAAAAGGTTAACGGCAATCGCGTGAGCAAGGGATACGGCCTTCTTGCTCACGCGTTCCAGTCCAGCCCGGTTATCACATTCCTCCGTTTTGGCGACTGGCGATACCGTGGGGAACAGGGGGAGGTATGAATTATACCAATCCCAATAAGTTTTTATTTTAACCCCCCTCAACCTAACCTTCTCCCGCTGGAGAAGGGATAACATGCGAACTTATTGGGATTGGTATTACTTCACCAACTCCATCAGCTTGCCGTAACTGTCCACCACACCATACTTGACTTGCCCGGAAGTGATTTTGCCAAAAAACTTCCCCGCACAATCAATTCTGCATTGCTCGAGTTTCCTCAACTCCATCGACGACATCGAACCTTTAGTTTCGGCGATAAAATAGACATGCTTGACCGCACCTTCTTTAAATGAAATAGCCCAGTCGGGATTGTAATCGCCTACGGGGGTAGGAATAAAAAACCCCTTCGGCAACTTGGCATAAACAACCACTTCTTCGCTGATGTCGAGTTCGTTGACGAACGCGCGCTCAATCTTGGAATCGGTAAAGACATAATCGTAAATATGGCGATTCAGTTTATCCCCGGCCTTGCTTAAATCCAGCGTCCGTTTTTCCTGGGTAAAAATATCAAGACTATGGGTTCCGGCAATCGTGTCATAAGCCAGATGCTCGACGATGACGGTAGCTTTCTGCTCATTAATCAGTCGCGTAGCTTTGGCAATAAAATCTTCCGGGTTGGTTGGGTATTGGTTGAACGTATCCGGCTGTATTCCCTGAAGAATACCGGCAATGGTTCGGCGGGTAAGATTCGACTCTTGCGCCAGTTTGCCGATAAGGTCGTATTTAACCGTGGAACGGATAGAGTCCTTATCCGACGCCGTTATTGACTCCATCACCTTGAACGACTCTCCTTGTTTGACTTCATCATAAACAGCTTCGTTCTTTTGTTCGCCGCGTTGGACGGTGTATTGCAAGGGGCTTACATGCAACTCCTTATCCAGCTCAAGCACACATTTATCAATCAGTTCCGGCGTTTCAAAATCGACGGTATAGACAGCCTTACGGTTGATTCGCCGCCAAAGCTCCTTGAATTCTTTCTTGTCGAAATTGGCGTTGAGCGGGTTGATTCTGCTGTTGCGATCATTACCAATGGGCGGCAATTGGGCATCGCTGAACACGCTGTCAATCAGCTCGAACACTTGCTCGGCATAAACCGCCAATTCCGGCGGCAACGCGGCAAGCCGCCCTTCCTTCTTGGCGTCGTGATAAGTTAAGGTAATTTTATCGCCGTCATCGGTGTAATCGTTTTTCAGTAAATATTTATAAATTTGCTTGGCAAGTTGCGCCGTAACTTCCACATCCCCAGCCGCCGTTTTAAGGACTTTGCCGGTAAAATATTTTTCATCCGCGATGCGGGGACGCGCTGACAGCGACTCGCTAATATCGCGTTGCAGGCCGGTGACGAATTCCGTGTAACTCTCGCCGGTCACGACGGTCAGCACATTCACCTGATGCACGGTTGCCGGGTTATCCATGCGTTCGCCGAACTGGTTGACCGAAAGCCGCATGCCGCGCCCGACTTCCTGGCGGCGCGAGATGGTATTGTCGCTATGCTTCAACGTGCAGATAACGAACACATTCGGATTATCCCAACCCTCGCGCAACGCGGAATGGGAAAAAATAAAGCGCACCGGCTCGCTCAACGACAACAAGCGTTCCTTGTCTTTCAAAATCAGATCGTAAGCGTCCACATCATCGGTTTCGGTAGACTTTTTCCCGGTCGCCGGATCGACCAAGCGCTTGCTCTTTTTATCGATGGAAAAATAACCCTGATGGGTTCGGGCAGCCCCGATACCGCGCAGGTAATCATTGTAGGGATTGTCGTCTGGCGTCAGTACCTCATCCAAATAACGGCTGTATTCCTGCTCGAACATTTGCGCGTATTCGCCGGAGCTTTCCCCGCTTTCGTCGTAGCACCGATACTTGGCTACCGTATCGATAAAAAACAGCGACAACACCTTAACGCCCTGATGAAACAGCGCCTGCTCTTTTTCAAAATGGGCTTTAACGGCTTCGCGGATTTGGATGCGCCGCAACGTAGATTCGTTAACATCCCCGACAGCCTCGCCTGCCGTCAGCTCCACGCCATTGGTAAAGCTAAGGGTATCGGTATATGCATTAATATCCGCAACCACGAAGCCTTTATATTGATCCAGCTTGGACAGCTCGAACAGATTATCGCCTTTGCCGAGCTTGCGCAGCACCCGTTTAATGCCGATGTTTTGCTTGATTTCCAGCTCGACCCGACCGACCGGCGCTTTGGCCGTCGAAACTTCAATACTATCCAGATATAAATAAGCGTTGGCGCCGCTCAGATTTTTGACCGAAATCCCGCGCACCGATATTTTTTTCACCAGCTTCTGGTTATAAGCGTCCAGCGCATCGAGACGATGGATTTTATTGTGCTCGGTTTTATGCGTGGCGGAATAGCGCAAAATCATCAGCGGATTAAAACCCCTCAGCGATTCCAACGTTTTCGCCCCTTCCATCTTTTGCGGCTCATCCAGAATCAAAATCGGATTATTCGCCGCAATCACATCAATCGGCTTGCGCGACTGGAAATCGTCCAACTCCTCATAAATACGGCGATTATCCTTGCCGGTCGCATTAAACGCCTGCACGTTGATGACCATCACATTGATACCGGCATCGGACGAAAAACTTTCCAGATTGTGCAACTGCTTGGAGTTGTAGATGAAAAACCGGGCGCGCTTGCCGTAGTCTTCCAAAAAATGCTCGGCCGTGATCTCCAGCGATTTATACACGCCTTCGCGGATCGCGATACTCGGCACCACCACGATAAACTTGCTCCAGCCGTAGCGCTTGTTCAACTCGAACACCGTCTTGATATAGCAATAGGTCTTGCCGGTGCCGGTTTCCATCTCAATATCCAGGTTTACCGGGCAAATTTTGCCGCCAGCCAGCGCCGTGGACAGCGGCAGGTTTTGACGGCGTTGCACGTTTTGAATGTTGTCCAGAATACACGGCGGCGTCAGCGCAAGCTTGTTATTGCAAAAACCGTTGCCATCCAGCAGGCTTTGCTGCGCCCCCGGTTTAACGCGGCCCGGATCGACGCGGTATTGAATCCCGGCGGTTAGCGACTGCCCGGCAAAGCAATCAGCCACGGCTTCGACGGCGCTGGTTTGGTAGGCTTGGTGTTTAAATTTGAGTTTCATTATTGCCTGTTACGGGAATTTCTTATAAAAGCTTTCTCTGCCACCCACGCGTAAAAACTGTATTACCCCATTCTCGTAATAAATACCGATGCGATAGCGGTAATCGAATTTAATTCGGTAAAAGCCGGCAAAACCGGATAATTCTTCCACATCGCTCAAGTCTGTCAGGTTTTCAATTCGGCCGGCTTCAAGTAAAACTTGTTGAATTTTTGCCAAGATGCGTTTGTCGGTGATTTTTTGTGTGTCCTTTACAAAACGTTTGCTGATTTCAATATTCATTGCGGCAAGCTTTGTATGAATGCCTGTGCTTCTTGATCATTGAGAAACTCGTTCTCGTCTTTAGCCTGCTTGCAAGCAAGATAAAAACCAAGATCTTCCAATTGTTGAGGTTTTTTTTGCAACAATTCCTCAAGAAATGCCTGCTGAACTTCATTAGGTAGCGTTTCATACAATGCGTACAGACTATGTGCGGTATTGGCTTGTTGTGAATTCATACGGGTTCTCCTAATCATCTGCCAAGCTTTTGTTAAAAAATGCCGGTATCGAATTGCTTAATGATGGCTTTTAGTTCATTGACGGTTAGTCCGACTGTTCAGATTTTGAATAAATAGTGACTAACACAATATTTGCCGCTGTTTTTAAATAATAAATGATCCGATAACCCGCACTTTTACCTTTCCGGTTATCACTGTTTTTGACTCTGAGCTTATAAATAACGTACCCGCTATGCTGAATCCTATCGCCCAATAATTCGCCTTGTTGCAAACCCTGAATAATGGGCTCTATATCTTGGCGGACAGAGGGGTATTTTTTGACGAGCTGCCGAATATTGCGCTTAAATTCAAGCGTATAATCAACATTAATGCTCATTCATATCCCACAGGGTTTCAATAGGCCGGGTCTCCCCCGTTAACGCCTCCTTAAAGCCTTGTTTAAAACTTTCTTCAGCCGTATTTAAACTGATACTCTCTCTAAAGGTATGAATAATATTAAACAAAGCCGGTAAATATTCAGGCGGCATTTGTTTGATTTCCTGGTCTATTTTTTCAACATAAGAAATACTCATTATTTTCACCCTATTTTTTAGTTTCAGTTAAAGCGATTTTATTTCAGTTTGCGGCGAAACGAGCTTGAAGATTTGCTCGATGTTGATCTTCACGCTGTCGCCGGCAAAACCTGAGTCTTGAAATACTACACGCAAGGGATGACGGGCGGCGAGTTCCTTGACGAAGGCCTCGTTAATATCGGCATCGAAACAGGCGGCCAGCGCGTTGCCGTCGACAAACCACACGGTCTTACCGGCGATAGTTTCCTGAGCGATAGGCCGCGTCAAATCCACGCCCCAGTCCAGCAGCACCTGGAACAATAAATCTTCGGCGCTGCGGTCTTCGCGGATATTGTCGACATGGTCGATCAGGTCGCTTTGCCGCACGGCGTCGGGCGTGTAGTAAACGTCCTTCATGTTGGAGCTGTCGATTTTCAGCACGCGGAAGCCGATGTCGAGGTTGTCTATGCCTTCCTTGCCTGCGTTGTCCTGCCTGATTTTTTGCCCGGCGCGGCGGATGCGTTCTTTGCCGATTTCGGCGATGGTTTGATAGCCTGCTTTGTAGGCTTCGCTTTTTTCGTCGCAGGCTTCGGGCAGTTGCACCATGATGAATTTGCGCTTGCCGCCATCTTCGGCGTTCAGGGCCATGACGGCGTGGGCGGTGGTTGCTGAGCCGGAGAAGAAGTCGAGGATTAAACTTTCATTATCATTTCTTGTTGCGGAAAGGATGAGCTTAGAAATGAGTTTAGATGGTTTTGGGAAGCTCATGATACTCTGCAACCCGAAAATATCATGAAGTTCGTCGAACCCATCTTCGTTCGTCCCCCAGCCGTCTGAAAATAAATCATCCGAATATTTAAAAGTCAAGCCCGTTCCTTTTGAGCCTTGCATAGGCAAAAGGTCTTTAAGCTTTTTTGTTCTAGGCTCAGTAACAATACGACGAAAGTACAGATCTTGCGTCACATAAAGCTCTCCCTGATCGGCATATTGATCCAATAATTTTTGAGAATATATCCAGTTACTTTCAATCTCTACATCTTCAGCTAACACACGGTTTTTAATTACCATATCGGATATTAATATTAATTCCATGTTACCCGAGCTTATCCTAGAGCCCGCTGGGATGAAGTGATTATCTTCCCTGAATTTGCTTAAAATTCCTTTTTTTATAGTCCGAGTCCCTCGTGTATTTGTGGTTTTAATCACCGGGTAGGTTTCTTCGCTTCTTGCTATTTCACCAATAAGACCTGGAAACACAGCTTGGTTTTTTGTTATCGCAACAATGTACTCTTTAATGTTAGTTATTGATCCAGAAAGGAATGCGCCTTTTTTTTTCTTTTCCCAAACTAGAATTGAAATGAAATTCGCCTCCCCAAAAATTTCATCGCAAATAGATTTAATGTTTGCGATTTCATTATCATCAATCGAAATAAAAATAACCCCGTCGTCCCGCAACAGGTTCCGCGCCAGCTTCAAGCGCGGGTACATCATGCTCAGCCAATCCGAATGGAAGCGGCCATTGGTCTCGGTGTTGGCGACCATGCGCTGCCCGGCTTCGTCTTTCTGGTTGGAGCGCTGGAAATAACTTTGGGTGTCTTCGCTAAAATCGTCGTCGTAGATGAATTCCTTGCCGGTGTTGTACGGTGGGTCGATGTAAATCATCTTGACCTTGCCCAGATAGGTTTCCTGCAACAGTTTCAACGCATCCAGATTATCGCCTTCGATAAACAGGTTTTGCGTGCTGTCGAAATCGACGCTTTCTTCGCGGTAAGGGCGCAAGGTCTTGGCGATCGGCGCGTTGGCGGTCAATAAGGCCTCGCGCTTGCCCGGCCAGTTGAGCTGGTAACGCTCTTGCGGCCCTTCAACCACCGATGTGGAAAGCTCTTGCCGCAGTTGGTCGAAGTCGATAGCTTGCTTCAGCGTTCCGTCGGCCTCGCGGGTCTCGGTCACGCAATTGGGGAACAGCTCGGCCAGTTTGGCGATGTTCTGCTGGGTAAAATCGGGACTGTGCAGCTTGAGTTTTTCCATGTTTTTTAGCTTAAGTTTGTTTTTGTGGGTAAGGCTTGGCCACGGCGCACCGCTACGCTGCTCCTGCATAATCCACTGGGGAACATGCATAAATTAATTTAAGCAATCACCATGAAGGGCATGAAGGACATGAAGACTTAAATCCTTCATGTCCTTCATGTGCTTCATGGTTTAAAAATAAAATTTGCTCAAGTTATTTCATGCACGATCCAGGGATATATTGCAGGAGCAAATATCTGTTCATCCTAAAAAATCAGTTGGAATGCGTGAAATCCGTTCGTGCTTCGACAAGGCTCTCCTGAGCGCAGTCGAAGGGCTCGGCACGAACGGCTTTCACACGGTCCAACTCCGGTTTTAGGGTTATCCGATTTAATTATCCAGTCCTGCCGCGTCGGCAATGATTTATAATACCGCAATTCACCCCGTCTAGCCCGCCCCCTCTATTGCAAAATGGCAGAATCGAAAACTTATCTGAATGTACCTTTCGCCCAAAAGGATGAGGCTAAAGCGCTCGGCGCAAGGTGGGACGCAGTCCAGAAGAAATGGTTTGTACCGGCGGATAAGGACATTGCGCTGTTTGCCAAATGGCAAACCGAATCCGGCGCTGTAGAGTCGCCGAGAGCGAAGACTTCATCGTCCCATATCAGCTCTTCATCCAAGAAGGCCGCCGGCGGCGTCAAAACCCATGCGACGATTAAAGATTTTGTCGCCTATGACGGCGATGCGCCGCCTTGGGATTAATGTTTGCTTCTGCAATGGCCGTCATTCTTAAGATGGGAATACGGGCTTTGCCTGTTCGCAAGCAAAGCTTGCACTCCATTTCTCCGCCCCGCCTTAAGTAAGTTAGGATCGTGCATAAATTAATTTAGGCAATTACCATGAAGAGCATGAAGGACATGAAGACTTAAACCTTTCATGCCGCTTCATGTCCTTCATGGTTAA
>Ga0265297_10001092_pt1 | contig 67137 bp, 80 predicted proteins | sample Munlanlwell13791_FD_192502 | JGI IMG/M metagenome (GOLD analysis project Ga0265297, IMG submission 192502) | Leachate microbial communities from a municipal landfill in Southern Ontario, Canada - Leachate well 137-91 | ecosystem: Engineered > Solid waste > Landfill > Unclassified | place... | reverse complement strand
AACCGCATCAACTTTTATAGCTGCTTGTTGGTTAATTTTAAGTTTGTTAATATCTTCTTCGCTTACTAATAATACCACCTCCATCCTGGTAAAATTTCCTATTGAAAGTACCGGACTGGTTGGCGCCATGGGAGAGTTGATAAGGACATTAGTCCCTGGTACAACAGAAAGATTGGTAATCGTACCGGAAATCGGAGATTTGACGGTGGCATTTTTGGATGCTTGATAAACCAACCAGATTGAGTTTAGTTGTGCTTGTGCTTGAGTAATTACGTTTTGCTGATTCTTATATTTAGCCTCGGCAGCTAACCATTCCTTTTCCGGTATATGAAATTCAGGTAATGCCCGCTGCTCGTATTTCGGACTGCCGTCGGAATTTTCATAATCGTCACTTTCTGCCAGTTCTCTAAACACATCCCATTTACTGAACATTTCTGCCTGCAAACTGAGAAGGGTGGTGTTAGCGTTGTCAAGGTTAGACTTAGCAGTCAAATAGCTGGAATAAGCTGCTTGTTTTTCCTGTTCTGTTGAGGTGCTTTTTACTGTAAATAGTTCATCTCCCTCAGCGACAGCCTGGTCGTTTGTTACAAAAACTTCTTCAATTACACCATTGGTCGGAGAATAAATATCGGTTTTACCATTGACGTTGATTAGACCTGATTCGCTGACGACTTGGGCAATATCGGATCTGGTAACTTTATGGGTAGTGTATCCGGGTTTTTTAAAAAAGTTATAAATCAGAAAAATGGCGAAGATAAGAAAAAAAGGAATCAGAATGAAGACAATAATTTTTTTCCTTTTCATACGTTCAGTTTAGCAAAAAAAGACTCAGGTTTGGAATCTAATCAAGTTTTTGTGATATATTGAAATTGTGAAGACGAAAAATAAAAGACAAGGATTTTCATTAATTGAAGTTTTGATTGTTCTTGCTGTTTTGGCTGTATTGTATCTTCTGATATTTCCAACAATAATTAGTCAGCTGGCTAAGGCTAATGACGCCCGACGGAAACTGGATTTTAATCTGATCGCCAAGAGCCTTGAACAGGCCTACGATTCAATCGGATATTATCCCCAGACTCTTCCAGTATGCGATCAGCCCTTAATATTAAACGGGAATAATTATTTAACATCCATTCCTTGTGATCCAAAAACAAAGATTGCCTATTTTTATCAATCTGACGGAAGCGAAAATAGTTCCTGGTTTAAACTTTATGCCAGACTTGAAAGAAGCGATGATAAAACCATTGATATGATAGGTTGTCGTTATGGTTGCGGACCTGACTGTAAATATAATCTCGGCGTTTCCAGTCCCAATATCGGTCTTGACTATTGTTTGCCTGACGTAACTCCCACGCCTATCCCGACCGGACCGACATCTATTCCGAGTACACCAACCCCGATTTTATATGCCTGTTCTCCGTCTGCAAGCAGTGGAGGCCATTGCGAAATTTATGATGATCCGGCGTTAAGCGAGTGTCCAAAAGTCTATCCCAACGATCCAACTTGCGCTGGTGAATGCGGAGTAAAGGAGAATCGCTGCCAAAACGCCAAAGGAAAACATACGCCTGAATAATCCAGAGCCATTTGAAGTCTTGCACCGAACATTTCCAATCCTCCTTCGCGAAATTCCATCAAGGAAGCAAGTCTATTGATGAATAGCGAAATGCTTTCGCTTCGGACGGATTTCAACTCCGGACGAAGCGTACGTAAAGATTCTCTAGACGCAAGTCTAGGGAGTTTCAATCTACACTTGACAACTACTACAACTAGTTGTACCATTTGATATATGACAACTAATAATAAACAACGCGTAACTCTTTTTCTTAATCCCTTCATTATTAAACAGGCAAGGGCCCAGGCTGTTGTAGAAGATTTATGTCTTACAGATCTTGTTGAAAAAGCTTTAATTAAATATTTACCTAAAGAAACCGTCATTAAAAAAATTAGCATAATAAAAAACTGTGATCATTAAATTGTTACGGGTGCTTTCAGGGGAGCAGCAAGCAGCATAGTTTTATTATTTTTTTTATTTGATTGACTGTAGAAGGAGGTGAAAAATATGGGAACACTAGATCTTATTATAATAATTTTAGTTATTGCATGGTTGGGAGGATTTTCTCTCAAAATTGGCGGTGGGATAATTCATCTATTACTTGTGATCGCACTTATTGTTTTGGTGGCTAGATTTCTAGGTATTAATGTGTAGTTTTATAATAATTTAAGGAGGTGATATATATGAGTCTTTCTATTGCAAATTTAAGTCCTTTGGCTTCGTTGGTTTTTGGAATATTAATTCTGATGTTCCCGAAGTTTCTTAATTATCTGATAGCTATTTATCTTATCATTATTGGACTTCTTGGACTGGGACTAATTAAATGATATTGAGTGTAATTAAATATGGATATTAAAAGAAATAGTCAAAAGGGGAGTGTGAATATTTGGTCAAATAATCTTCAGATACAGCAGGATGAAATTCAGTTAGCAGCGAAAAATAAAAGACTGGATAAGAATCTGGTAGCCGATTTAGTAAAGAAGTCCAACCAAATACTAGTGACCATCTCAACCCACAGATTTCCTTTTGATTTCTTTCCGGACACAATTAATGTCGAGGAAGGAAGAGTGACGGTTATTACCCGCAATCTTTTTTTTTCTTCCCAGGTGCACAGTGTTGATATTAAAGATATATCTAACATCTTTATTAATATGGCACCTTTCTTTGCTCAACTGGTTATAGTTTCAAAAACTTTTGCCCAGAATGAAATTAAAATAGATAACTTAAGAAAAAAAGAAGCAGTTTTTGCCAGACGGATTATCGAAGGATTGAGAATCTTTGAAAGTAAGCGGATAGATACTTCTAATTACACAAAGAAAGAACTTATTGCCAAATTAGAAGAATTAAGTACGACGAAAATAGTCTCATAAATTTATTTTGATTATAATTAAGTCAAATGAAACAACCTATGAAAAATATTGAAGAAATACCGGTTATCTGGAAAAAACCCCATAATAGTTCAAACTTATTTCATACGGGAACTACCAATATCCTTCTTGATCGATTTATTAAAAGGTATAGCGATCGACTGCAAATCCGACAGATTATGATTGACTTGGAGATGCCAAAAGATGCGGCCGGTTTTTCCAATAAAACTTTCATTATTAAACTGCACCTGACACTTCAATCAGGAAAAATTCTTATAGCGGAAAGTCAGAAAAGGAGTATAGTTGAAGCGATGAAAGATATAACGGTAAAGATAGAGAATCAATTTGATTCATCTGACCGCCAAAAACATACAGACAGTACCCGTAAATTATAATTGTGCAATTTTTATATAATGAATTAATAAACTTTATAAATTATCAATATCTATTATGGCTGGTAAATCTAAGGCTATTAAAAAGGATATAGAGACAGTAAAAGATCAAGAAAAAAATACGGAACAGAATAATGGAGTTTCAACTTTTACTAAACTTCGTAACAGTCATAAATTTCGCTTAATACTGATTATTTTGCTTATGGCAATTGTTGCGGTAATGTTTTTTGTCTGGAAAAAGGCTCGAATAGCATTAGTCGTGATATTTATTACCCTACTTGCAGCTCTCGGACTTGAGGTTTCTCAAAAAGATTGGGATCTGCAAAAACTTTGGAAAACTAAATCTTTCCAGCAATCAGAAGTTAAGCGAGATGTTCAAGGAAATATCCTTTTTGACAAACTGGGAAATATTACAACTGACAAAACAATCGGAAAAAAAGCCGATGATTATAACTGTGATGATTTCTCAACTCAGTCTAAAGCGCAGTCTTTTTTTGAAAAGGTCGGCGGAGTAGGTAATGATGTTAACCGTCTTGACGGAGATAAAGACGGAGAAGCTTGTGAGAGCCTACCAAAGAATGACTAATGAGATTGTGTTAAAATAAAAAGATGCTTTTCGATCAGATTATCATGCCTTTAATCTTAACTCTGCTTGCAGGATTATCAACTGTTATTGGCAGCTTGATTTTCCTTTCCTGTAATTTTTGCAGTAAAAAGTTTATTGGTTTTTTTCTTGGCCTTTCTGCAGGAGTGATGATCTATCTTTCGTTTGTTGAACTGATTCCTTATTCGATCAAAAGCCTCGGTTTCTTAAATGCAAACATATATTTTTTTGTTGGTGTAGTAATTATGGCGTTAATAGATTTTTTCCTTCCTCACCATTACCTTGAAGAACGAATCTGCCGCAGGGAAAATGTGATTGATAAAAGACTGCTTTCAACCGGAATCGTGGTGACGCTAGGTCTGATTATTCATAATTTTCCCGAAGGCATGGCTGTTTTTTTAAGTTCGTTTACCAGTATGAAAATGGGAGTGCTGCTGGCAATAGCGATAGCTATCCATAATATTCCGGAAGGGATTGCAGTTGCAGCTCCGATTTATTATTCTACCCATAACAAAAGTAAAGCTATAAAGTATGCTTTTATTTCCGGAATGGCCGAACCGCTGGGAGCAATCATCGCTTATTTGCTTCTCAAGCCATATCTTGATCAAAACATTCTCGCCTATGTTTTTGCCTTAGTAGCAGGAATTATGGTTTATATCAGTTTTGATGAGCTGTTGCCTGCTTGTTTCCGCGACAGTCAGGGTCATCATGCAATTCTCGGGATCATGACAGGGATGATGATAGTATCTTTAAGTCTCCTTTTTCTTTAGCATTTTTTCTACTTGACAAGACTGGGTGTAAATACTATAATGAATACGTATTCATTATTAAAAACATGTACTATTATTGCCCGCTACATCTTGCTTTTCGCCTTAGTAGATACGTACTGCGGCTCAAAGAGCGATTGTTGACGGGCTTAAGAAACTGTAATTACTCACGAAATTATAAGTTCTTAAACAGTTTCTAAAGGAGGTGAAAAATATGCCAGCATTTGATGGAACAGGACCACAAGGAAAAGGACCATTAACAGGACGGGGAATGGGATCATGCAAAGGAGGAGTTGGCCAGCAAGGAGGAATGGGAAGAGGTATGGGGCTTGGCCGAGGGTTTGGATTCGGTTGTGGACGGGGATGGCGAAGGGGATTAGGGAGATTTTTTGGAGCAGGCCAACCATGGTCAAAACAGGATCTCGAAGATTACAAAGAAGCTCTTCAAGAAGAAATGGAGGATGTTGATAAAGAATTAAAAGAAACCGATAAGAACTGACCATGAAAAAGAGTCCCTGCTTAGTCAGGTACGAAGACAGTTTAGACTAGGCAGGGACTTTATCAATTATTTTACCACGCCGGATGTGGTTATGCTAAAAAATTTATGAGACCAAAAATCAGACGTTGTTTACGGTTCAAACCCAATGTTTATTATTTCAAACCTCGAGGAATTCCGTTAAGATTCCTTGAAGAGGTTATTTTACTACCTGACGAACTTGAAGCCCTCAAACTTTATGAAGTTGATGGGTTGGATCAAAAAAAAGCAGCATTAAAGATGAAAATATCCCAACCGACATTTGCCAGAGTTTTGGATAGTGCCATAAAAAAAGTGGTACTGGCAATCGTTAAAGGAAAGGCAATTAAAATATCAACGAAATAATTTTTCATTATTATGAAAATCAAATATTTATTTATACTAATCGGTATCTTCTTGATATTTCTTTTTCAAAAAACTGTTTTTTCCGCCCAACCAATTCAAATCGATTTTTTTTATAGTATCACTTGCCCACATTGTGCTAAGGCCAAAGAATTTCTGAGAAATTTAAAAAATGATTATCCCCGGTTGATTTTAAACCAATATGAAGTGTCTAAAAATAATAATCTTCTGAATGAATTTTATGAAAAATACAGGGTATCGATTCAGTCTCAAGGACTGGTTCCGGTATTTTTTATTGATAATCAATACTTTGTTGGTTTTAACGAAGGAATAGCAAATCAGATAAAAAATTGCATGATTAAAACTATTCAAAAACCAGATTCAGCCTCTCAAAATGACTGTTTAACTGAGGATAAAATAACTTTACCTATTTTTGGGAAAATCGACCCAGATAAGTTCGCCTTACCTGTTGTTGCTGTCCTTTTAGGAGTGATGGATGGATTTAATGTTTGTTCATTAGGGGCTCTGCTGATTATTCTTAGTTTGGTTTTGGCATTAAGATCAAGGTTTAAAACCCTTGTTTTTGGTGGTACTTTTATTATTACGACTTCCTTTGTTTACGGATTACTGATTTTTTTCTGGTATCAGCTCTTTAACCTTATTGCTCCATATCTTCGCCAAATGGAGCTGGTGATTGGTATTCTAACCGTAGGAGGAGGAATTTATTTTTTTAAAGAGTTTCTTAAATTTAGGAAACAAGGACCTACCTGCAGTATCGGCACAGCACAAAAAATTGAGGGTGGATTTTCAAAAAAATTCCAACATCTTTTGGACAATAAGGCAAAAAGCTTAACTATTCTTACTTCAATACTATTCTTTGCTTTGATAATTACCATTGTTGAATTTCCCTGCTCTGCGGCAGTGCCGGTTGCTTTTGCGGGCATATTGACAAAGGCCCAACTGCCCGGATGGTTATACCTTGCTTACATTATTATTTACGTTATTTTTTACATGTTTGACGAGCTTTTGGTTTTTCTTATTGCTTTTTTTACCATGAAACTGTGGTTGGCTTCTCCGAAATTTATTACCTGGATAACAGTGGTTGAAAGTATAATTATGTTTTTCTTGGGAGCTTATTATTTATTTGGGATGTATTAAAAATACCGTGAAAAAAATATTTCTGGTTCTGATATTTGTTTTCGTCTTTTTTTTTAACGCAACGGTCTCTGCTCAAACAGGTGTTGTTAAAAGTATACCCAAACAGGAAACGCTTGAGGCAGTTGTAAGTAGAGTAATAGAAGAAAAAAAGATTGAAGTTATGCAAAAAAAACAGTTGTATCAAAAACTCGAGCTGGAAGTAACCAAAGGCACTCTGGTCGGGGAAAAGATAATTATTGAAAATGGAAATATTCCACTTGTCAACCAGCAAAAGTATCAGGTTGATGATAAGGTGATGGTTTCGATGAGCAAAAATATTGATGGAAATACAAGATATTATATTTCCGATCATATACGAAGGGATTCCTTAATGATATTATTTTTTATTTTTGTTATTTTGACTGTTGTTATAGCTAAAATAAGAGGATTGATGTCTTTATTAGGAATGGGTCTTTCGTTTCTCATCATCTTTTTCTTTATTCTCCCTCGGATCTTATCAGGTGCTGATCCTGTTGGTACTGCCATCCTGGGATCGCTGATTATTATTCCGGTTTCTTTTTTTCTTTCCCATGGATTTAACAAAAAAACTTTTGTGGCAATCGGCGGGACAATGATTGCTCTTGTTATAACAGGAATACTAGCCAATATTTTTGTTGAAGGAGCTCATTTGACTGGTTTTGCTTCAGAAGAAGCAGGATTTTTACAGGTTGCCAAACAGGGAGTAATTAACATAAAAGGGCTACTGCTTGCGGGAATCATCATCGGGGTATTGGGAGTTTTGGACGATATAACAATTTCCCAATCGGCAATAGTTTTTCAACTGAAAGAAGCAAATAAAAGATTGGATATTGACGAATTATATAAAATGGCGATGAAGGTCGGGCAGGATCATATATCCTCAATGGTCAATACTTTGGTATTGGTTTATACGGGAGCAGCTTTGCCTTTACTTCTTCTTTTTATAAACAATCCACTGCCATTTTCACAGGTAATAAATTATGAAATCATAGCTGAGGAAATTATACGAACGCTGGTTGGCAGTATAGGGCTTATACTGGCTGTTCCGGTTACGACATTTATTGCCACATTTATTGCATCAAAAAAAGAATAAACTATTTATTCTTACATTTTATGCATTTGCCAAAAAATTCAACTTTATGTTCTTCTATTTTGAAATCGAGAGTTTCGTTTACTGTTTTTGAAATCCTATCAATTTCTTCATGGAGAGAATTACTTTTTATATCCTTAATTTTACCGCAGCTAGTGCAGACAAGATGGTGGTGGTGGGGTAGAGAAGCAATTTCATAACGATATTTTCCTTCATTAAATTCGACCTTATCGATTAACCCCTTATTTACCAATAAATTGATATTTCTAAAAACAGTAACTCTGTCAATCAGTATTTTTTTTTCTTTGAGCTTTTTAATTATCTCAACAACGGCAAGTGGTTTTTTAAATTTTTCTAAAATATCGAGGATAGCTTTTCTCGCTAAAGTTTTCCTTATTTTGTCCCTTTTGAAGATAAGTGTTGTGTTCATAGTAATATTTTCACTTGACAGAAAATCTGATAACGTATATTATACTATTTATTGCAACTAAGTTGCATTTATGTATTTAATCGTTTTATGGAAAAACTAGTTTTAATAATTATTGCTAATGGTTTAATCAGTCTGGCTTCTTTAGTCGGAGTTTTTACCCTCTCGATCAAAGAAAAAACTTTATCGAAATTTTTGCTTTTTTTTATCTCCCTTTCAGCCGGCGCCCTGATGGGCGGAGCGTTTTTCCATCTGTTGCCTGAGGCAGGGGAGAAAATGAATGGCGATCTCATGTTCCCCATAGTTCTTCTCTCTTTTATTCTATTTTTTCTGATTGAAAAAATTCTCCATTGGCGTCATTGCCACAAAGGCCATTGTGATGTCCATACTTTTGGCTATATGAATTTGTTCGGGGATACTGTGCATAATTTTATTGACGGATTGGCAATTGCCGGTACTTTTCTGATTGATATTAAGCTGGGTATTATTACCAGTCTGGCGATTGCTCTTCATGAAATACCTCAGGAAATCGGCGACTTCGGCGTACTTTTATATTCGGGTTTCAGCCGAAAAAAAGCCCTTCTGGCAAATTTTCTGGTTGCTACAGCATCAGTGCTGGGTGGTATTATCGGCTACTTTCTTTCGTTTCAGATAGAGAATATAACTTCGTATCTGCTGCCTTTCACTGCCGGAGGTTTTATTTACATTGCCGCATCAGACTTGATGCCGGAGATAAGAAAGGAAGTAAGTCTCAAGAAATCAATGTTATCCTTCAGTATTTTTCTTTTTGGGATTGTCATTATGTATCTGGTGAAATTTATTGGTTTTGAATGAAACTCTGGAATTTAGAGGAGGTGAAAATCTATGAAGATGTGTGAAAGCTGCGGAATGCCTTTGGATGAAAAAACTGTTTCGCAACATGACAACCGTTATTGTATTTACTGTCAAAATCAGGAGACAGGGATTATGAAAACATATGAAGAAGTAAGGGAAGGAAGTGTTGGTGCGGCTATTAAACTAATGGGAAAAACCAGAGAAGAAGCGGAAAAACTCGCCGACAAAATGTTGCCGCAACTGCCAAGATGGCAGAAAGCTAAATAAACGGATTTGATTTTGAGGGAATAGAATATTTTACGGATACATATAAGGATATCGCAGGCTGGCTTAGCGGTTTACCGGAAAACCAACCAACCTTTCTCCCATTGCGAGACTGCTTAATCGATTGAGAAAATAAAACAAAATAGTGAGGTTAGAATTTATTTTAAAAACTGTTTTAGCTTTTCTGCATAGGGGAGTCTTTCTTTGGGTGTTGTCAATCTTTTTTTATCCATAAAAGAGTGTAGTTGATCATCTTTGTAGCGGGGAAAAATATGAAGATGAAAATGAAATGCATGTTGCCCTCCTGATGGTTCGTTATTTTGCAATAAAGTAATCCCTTTACATTTGTAAGCTGCCTTCATAGCAACAGCGATTTTTTGGCTGATTTCAAAAAGTTTATGCAATATTTTTTTTGGCATATCAAAGAGATTTTCGTAATGATCATTGGGAACTACGATTACATGGCCGGGATTATTACCGATAAAAAACGAATTAACAAAAACACTGATAAATTTATCTCTATATACTAAATCGCTTTTCTTAAGATAACTATCACTATTTTCAATTCCTTTTATTCCAAGACAGATTGGACAATTGTAGTTTTTAGGGGCATAATTATACATTAATTAATTTTACTATTGATTTTGAAAGATTTGTCTAGTTTTCTATAATAAATCAATTTAACTGATACAAGTAACAGTTAATTTCCTATGAAGCTATCGATTATTGTTCATCCGCGTTCCAGAAAATCAAGAATAGAAAAAGATTCATCAGGAAGTCTTCATGTTTATGTCACTCAACTACCTCAGGATGGAAAAGCCAATAAAGCGGTTATCAAAGAACTGGCAAAGTATTTTAATACCAAAAAAGGTAATGTATTTATTCTGTCCGGGGAAAAATCGAAAAATAAAATTGTTGAAATCATTTGATATAATTAGCGCGATGCCGAAACCTGAAGTAATACTTTCAACAGATATTGCCGGTATTCTTGGAGGCGTACCTCTACAAGAGTTATACGAAGGTGTATTAGGTCCCAGTCAAAGTAGAAACGGTATTCCAGTCGAATTAATAGCTTGGTGGCAGGCTGCGACCTGGATCTTATCACATCCTGACAATAAAGTAAACGTGAGGGGGTTTCACTCATCATCCGGAAGAAGTGTAAACTTCCAATCATTCGTTTACGGGATATCTGATCTCTTGTTGATTCCTCCTGAGGTCATTAGTGGTATTGGTGGTGAAAAAACATCAGACCCACCTTACATTTTAGTGCATGAAGCAGCTTTGGATCTGCCTTTATCAGATAGGCAGATTGAGATGATCCAAACAATGAAAAATCCTTTTATCATAGAAAATTCTGCCCGTAAAGGTTCGTGGCAAAGAAGCAAATCACTATTGCGGGAGTTAGCCAAATTGGGAATCAGTTCAGGAATAATGATAGATCTTGCCCATCTTGCCAAAGAAATAAACGGTGGTTATGATTATTGCTCATCTGAATTTCCGGAAATCTGGAAAGCAGTGCTTTTCGAAGTCCGAAGAGAAGTGGCATCGCTGGCTGGTCTTGAAAGTGAAAAATTCAAACCATTTTTTGGAATGCATCTTCCTGTTGGGACTTTTATTGAGGATTCATTATTGGTAGATGTGTTGGGTGATGATCAATGGCGTGATTTTGCAGCAGCTATCGGTTCTGATTATTTAAAATATATTGTTTTTGAAAACCAACAAAGGAGGGGTGAAAAAGGCAGCCCTATTTACTGTTCTTTGCCAGCTAAAGAAATTAAAGCAATCAATGCACGAAACAGGGTAGTTATTGGCAATATTTTAAGAATACTTTCCGAGTGTGGAATCATTGATCTACCGAATTTGACTGAGAAATAATAATTTACTTTTCTGATTCAATTAAACGGTAGCCCTGCCAGGTTTCGTAGAATGGGCCGGCAATAAAACCAGCCAGAAAATAAAAAATCAAATCTTCAATCGGGATTCCCAAGATCTTAATCTCTGATAAAAAAGAGTAGAGCCAAGTCTTATCTATCCATCCGGGAGAAACAATTTCTAATATCAAATAAACCGGAATGGAGACTATCGCCATAAGCAGTCCACTTACAATAGCGTCAAGAACAAGGTCTCTCCGCAAGTATAAAATAAGAATTCCAAATAGGGTCATAACAATAGCACTGGCAAGAAAAGAAGTTAAACGGATTATATAAAACAGATAAAATATAAAGATGATCGAAAACAATATCAATATAACTAATTTAATTTTATTCTTATCATGCCTTCTTCGACTAAAATGTTTCTTAAATATTTCCTCATAAATTGCAGCTGCTACTCCGCCATTGGCAAATCCAAGGATAAGATCTTCGATACCGACCTTTGTTCCGGTTATTGTTTCAGGTTGCCACCAGTCAATAGTCCAAAAAAGATAGCCGGTAATAAAACTGGCAAAAGCCATGAGGATACTCATCATCAACATTTCAGCTCTGATATCTTTCCGAAGAAGATAAAGAATTAACCAGGGAATCATAAAAATGACAGATCCGATAAGATAAGTGAATCTGTAAGGAATTAGAGGGATCATAGTTTGATTATAAATTATGTTTTAACAGTCGAAAGCAGTAATTTTGTTGTACTTTCATGCAATTACGTCTAAAATCATGATGTGGCAAACATTGATGTCAATAGATGGGTAGAGGCGGTATTGAACGATTTTACAAAATCGGTTCCTGATGATTTTTTATACTTTGTTCTTGGATCGGTTCCGCTAATTTCTTACACCAAAGATATAGGTTATCAACGTTCGATAAAAGACATTGATATTATTGCAGATGCCAGTAAATTTTCCTCAGTCAAGAAAAATCTTGACAATTTAGGATATAAACAGGGAACATTCATCGACAAAAAAATGCCTTTTTATAAATACCTTAACAAACTAGCAGAAAAGAAGTATTTCCGTTTTTACAAAGAAGATAAAAATCTGGAAATTATGACATCGGACATTGAGATTATTAATGATCAGATAAATTTTGAGATTTATCCGGGAATTAAATTTTCCTTTCCACTATCAGGTATTAATAAAATAAGGTTCGGAAAGACAGTAATAAAAGCGGTAATACCGGAGGTCTTATACTGCATATATAGTTTCGGTCTAAAGACATACGGCAGGTTTGTTAAGACCAATATTGATCAGAGAAAGAAAGATTTATATTTTTTGAGTAAAATAGTTGATAAGAAGAAATTGAATTTAGTTGTCTCACAGATATGCTTACATTTGGGAGGTATAAAAATTAGGATACCAAGAATAACTATTATCTAGAGCTTTATGAATTGATCTTCAACAATAATTAACCTATAATACGTAAATGAATTTGCGTTCAGAAGTACTTAGACCTGTAGAAGAAGTTGTTAATGTGTTTCAGGATAAATCACGGCTACCAAAAAAATGTGGTGGAGAATATCTTAACTTTTTAAGAATAATAACATGGGTTGTAGCTAATGTTTTCCCAGATGAACTAAAACGTGATAATAGAGATAGGGATGTTTTTTTAACCAAACTTTATTATCTTGTTCCAATGATGATAAGCTGCAATGACTGGTGTGATTTTGGGTCAAGACTATCGCCTGATTGTAGTCTATTAAACAGAGCCAGAGATAATGTGTCAGAATATTTCCAAAATAGTTGGAGAGATTTAACCAGTGTTTTTGGTGGTGATAAAGACTTCATGAATCTTGCTGAAGGTTATATTAGGGATTCTATGGCAATGAGGAGACTCTCAAAAACCTTACTGAAAGAAAATTATAAAGACTACCTTGATATTGACAGTATGCTATGTATAGCTGTGAGTTTAGGAGTCTTAATTCCTTCCTTTTTGGCAGATATAGGTTTTGATCCGGATTCCGATCCGAAAAATTTTGACGGGATGATGAAAAAATATCAAATGCTTTTTGAGGAACCACGAATATCAGGACTTCATGCCATGGCGATGATTTTAAAAATAGACGATGATAAAAGATCAACTTCTTTTGATAAATTAATGGGAAATCCAAGCTTCAATGATTTGTATGGTCAAATAAAACCTAAAGAGATAAGAGGAGACTACCTAAAAATAGTTGCCGACAGCCAATTGCCACAAATTTTTTTAATAGGGTCAGAGTTAGCAGCAAGATTACCACATATAAGACGGATGATGAAAGATAGACACAGAAGGAATCGCTGGGGGAAACTGGAATCGGATGCTGCTGTTGATTGTGTGTTAAGAGGCGAGGCCACGATGCGAACTGTGTTTCAGGTTAACAGCGGTTTATTGACAATACAAAAGGATAAAAGACAATAATATAGTTTATACTAGATGATTTTTGCATATAGATTATGACAGGTATATAATACTAGTAGTATTCATAAAAATGAAAAAACTTATTTTTCTTCTACTTTTGTTTTTAATTCTATTTATTCCCCGTGAAACTTACGCTTACCAACAAACTGAGGCAGTTTGTTATTCCCAGTGCGCAGCCCATAAATTCGTCTGGAAAGGGGATTTCTGCTGGGATCTTTTTACCAATCAATGTTCAATCAGCGGTAAAGACACTGTGAGTAAAGCAATCAGTTTACTTAAAGATACTGCTAAAGCTATGGCTACAGGCAAGTTAATGACCATTGTTGATGTCTCGCAGGTTTTCAAAGCCTGGTTTGTCTGCAAGCCCTTGATTGAAGACTGTATTGTCCCTCAGCTTAGCGACTGTCAAAATACATGTAAAAATATCAGTCAGACATATTATGCGCCCAATCTTTCTGTCGGTAACCCATATGGTTCTATAGTCTATCAAAATGTCTACTATGACGAAGACAGACATCAGTTGGTTTTTAAGGTGACGAATAATGGCGGATATGCCTGGGATATTGATGTTTCCGCATCATGGGGGCATACGAGAAACAGGGATAAGATGGTGAGCGGAGGCGGAACGTTGTTTACCGAGAAGATTCCTGAGATGTTATTTTTTGGTGCCAGGGTCGGTTCTCCCAAAACCCCGGGCGATTATGTGACTGATTTTCTGATTGATGAAAGTAATTTTTCCGGATTTTTAAGCAGATATAAATCAGATGCTGACAACCATTATATCCCGCCGGCCTGGTACAAAACCATTCCGTTTACCGCTCCGGATGGAGAATTCACTAAAGTTATTCTTAATGTTGATCCCAATCAAATGATTCCGGAAAGCAGTGAAGGTGATAACACCTATATTCTTGAAATTGACAAACTGCCGACCCTCGCTTTTTTATCAATTGAAAAATTAACATTCCGACGCACAGATCCCAATAATCTGATGAACTATATAGTCGACTTTGACCTTGTAAATAAAGGTGAAGAAAACGGTTCGGCTCATGTTAAATGGTATCTGGGCAATTATGAGACTAATAAAACGCCGTTTCATGAACAGAACATGATCGTTCAAGGCGAAAATAAAGTTGTGTTTAGTCATATATTTGATGTTGATGTCAGCTCGGGTGGCGATTCCTGCAACTGGTCACAGAAATATACGCTGGTGGTTTTTGATGATGAAGGATTTATTAAAACCAGAAAGGAGTTTTCCATCCCTCGGTTTGCCGGATCAATTCACGGAAGAGTTGAGGATCTGTTCGGAAAAAAAGTAGTTGGGGCCACTGTTACGGCAAGTACGGGACAGACAGCTACGGTTAATGATTCGGGTTACTATCATATTAGAGGAATCCCGACTTTAGGCAAGCTTACAGTTACTGCTACTCATCCTGATTTTAGTAAAGCCGAAACCAAGGAAGTTGAAATAAAATTTGACGATAGCAAAGACAAATGTAATGTTGAGGGTTTGACTCAAGACGGAGTGAATTTTGTTTTAAAAGACCAGGATGTTTTTTTTACCATCACCATTAAAGATGGTAATGGTAATCCGGTTAACGCTCACGTTCTGGTAACCAGCAAAGATTGGCGGTTTGAGGAAGATATTAATGGTAATGGCCCATTGTCCGGGATGCAGCCCGGAGAGTATTTATTTACAATCTCGGTACCCGGATATAAAACAATCAGCCAGAGTGTCAATGCCGTTCCTAATGAACAGAATCTGGAGTTTAAAATGGAAAAATTAAACGGCCGGTTAACCGACGGGGGATTGACTATTCACCAACCGCAACTTCTATGGCAAATGGATCGCGGCGAGGAAATCGTGTCGCAAGTAACCGCTGCTAAAGACGGCAATAAAGTAATGCTATATACAACAAGAAATAAAAAAGATACAGGAAAGCTCTATTTTTTAAATACGGAAACAGGCAGTCAAATAAAAGTAATTTCCGGAACTTTGGCAACCAGAGGTCAGTCCCAGGCATGTCTTGATACTTCTTATGACGGTAATACTACTGCGCTTTATGTGCATGACGGAAATTTCGGAATGGCTGGCAAAACCCGGAATGTGGTCAAACTTTTTAACAGCCAGGGAAATGAGTTTGGTATGGCTGATGTACAGTCTGGCGGGGGAGCAAGCGAATGCGATGTTTCGCCTGACGGATTTTATGTATATCCAGCGAGGCTAATGAACAAGGGTATGTATCTTTATACCCGTTTTGATATTTTTGGAATTGAGGATAGTGAACAACATGTGAGCTACTCATCTAACGGAGATCTGCATTTTACGACTGCTAATAATATCGTAGCCGGCTGTCCAAAAGGAGGAGGAGAGTGTGTTCTGACGATAAATAGAAATGTTGTTGCTAATCTAGGAAAGATTGATAGTTCGGTTACCAGTATTGATAGCAGTCAAGACGCAAGTAAAATCGGAATTATAACAATCAAAAAAGCATATTTATTTTCCGGCAGTGCAAAATCCTGGGAAAAAGATATTAAAATCTACGGGGATCCGGCAGATATTTCAGTTTCACCCGGTGGTAAATATGTGATTTATTCAACTTCCAGCGTAAGCCTACCGTACCGCAGTATTAAGATTTTTACCGATAATAACATAGACAGAACACCGGCTAATCTTCCTCATGCAGGACGGGAAGATGTGATTTTTGTTCATGCCAATGATAAGGGAATCTATTTTATGACTAATTATCACAAAACTCTGAAGTTTTATAAAGTCGGCAGTTATTCGGTTGATTACAATCAGGGACAAGAGCAGCCGACCATCACTCCGGAGAATCATACCAGCGGTTTGTCTTATTATTCTGACGGTAGTTATTATCCGACAGGAAGCGAAAGTTTTGCGAGTTTGGAGGATGGGGTAATTTATATAGCCAATCGCAATATTGTTTTAAACATGGACAGTCCCAACGGCAGCTTAAATATTTTGGAAGGGACAATCTTTTCCGTTGACCAGAACCATCGGCCGATACTGCTCAAAGGCCAACTGACAGCTGATTTTAACTCACCGATGATTATCTATGCGATTAAGTTTGACCGCTATGACATGAATTTATTCCGGACGAAACTGAATCAATTTCGGTCCGGAACTTTGGACAGCAGTGAATATTTTGTTGTTAAAAATATTCATACCAGATTTACGCTGACTAATTCAGAAGGCAAATTTAATTTAGCAGTGGCAAACGGTGAGGTTCAAGTTAACGGTAAAAAGATTAATGAAACGATTAGGACAGGTAAACAGATTTCTATTGATAAAGACAATAAAATCAAACAATCAATTTATCTGGATAATAAAATATATGCAGTAATTTTCGTGATTATTGTCTTAATCACGGGTATTGTTTTATTTATTTACCGGAAAACAAAAACAGGAGGAAAGATAATTATTATCCTAAAAAAAACGGGAATTTTATTTTGGAAATATTTCAGAATTTCAATAATTTGGTTTTGGAAAATGATAAAAAAATGGACTCCGGTTTTATGGATTTATACAAAAAAACTGTTTGGACATTTATTCAATCTTCTGAAAAATACTACGAAACCAAAGGTGAAAACATAACTATTGGTTCTCGACTTCGGGATGTCAAACATTTCTTCGTTTGAACGATAATATTCTTCGAGCGAGCGAATGCGAGTCGAGAAGTAAATTGTAAATTGTCTTGTCTCCGAAATGTCAAACATTGCTTCATTTGAATGTTTTTTTTCTTAACTAAAGAGTAAAAAAATTTGTAATTTTATACAATTTATTCAATCAATAACAGTAGTTTAAATTATGAAAAAAAACATTTATATCTGAAAACTCTAATTAATCGATTAATTAGAGTGATATTCGTTGGCCATAATTTATAAGGATATTATAAAATAGAGCTAATGAAAGTAATTATTTGCGGTTCAATATCCGCAGCAGAAGAAATCATTGAAGTCAAAAAAAGATTGGAAAAGATGGGATATATAGTTGAAATCCCCGAGGGTGTCAAAAGACCGGAATTAAGACCAGCAAAAGATACCTTGTCTTCGGAAAGAGCCGATACGAAAATTAAACATGACCTGATTCGCGGATACTACAAAAAAATAAAACTGCATGATGTAGTGTTGATCGTTAATCCTAAGAAAAAAGGAATTCAAGGTTATATTGGCGGAAATACTTTTATCGAAATGGCATTTGCCCATGTGCTTAACAAAAAACTTTACTGTCTTTATCCGTTGCCGGATTTGCCTTATGTATCAGAGATGCTTGCCATGCAACCTATTATTTTAAACGGTCAGACAGATTTGATAAAATAATCGGTAAATAAGAAGAACTTCTTTTAATTGATATTTTATATATTGGTTGTTAAAATAAAGCAAAGACTATGCTTAAAGGATTCAAACAGTTTATTCTTAAAGGCAATGTGGTTGATCTTGCGGTTGGAATAGTCATCGGATCTTCATTTGGAATTGTTGTTTCCGCATTGGTTAAGGATTTGATAACACCTTTAATTGCTGCAGTTGGCGGAACCCCTGATTTTTCCTCAATTTATTTTACGATCAATCACAGTAAATTCATGATCGGCGACTTTTTAAATGCCTTAATTTCATTTCTCATTAACGCCGTTGTCATGTACTTCTTCGTTGTCGTACCAATGAATAAATTGATTAGTTTGACTAAGAAAGGTAAATCAATTGATCCGACTACAAAAATCTGTCCGGAATGTTTGAGCGTAGTGCCTCTAAAAGCGAAACGCTGCGCTTTTTGTACATCAAGTCTACGATAATTCTTGATATTTTTTACAAAAAAATTAGAATAAACTCGATGGTAAAAATTAAATTGCCGATAATTATTATTATTGTTTTTACTTTTGGCTTATTATGCGGTTTATACGGATCATCTATTATTCATCAAGATGATGCTCAGAGTAAGGAGATAAGATTGCCGGAACAATATAAATTCATCAATCCTCTTCTTGAGTGCGATACAAATATTGGAAATTCCAAGCCAATTAATCGGTTAAGAGATTTAATCAGAAGCTATATTGAAAAAAAGAAAAATGAAAAAGTTGTCAGCGAGGTGGCTGTATATTATCGGGATTTAAATAACGGACCATGGTTCGGAGTGAACGAAAAAACATTATTTTCACCGGCAAGTTTAATCAAAGTCCCAATGATGATCTCTTATCTTAAATTGGCCGAAACCGATCCAAGAATACTTGATATAAAAGTTAAAAATACCTTAAGCAATAAAGATAGTTATACAAATATTGTTTTTGTACCAAAAGAAAAACTGGAGAATAAAGAATATACTATCGATGAACTGATTCGCAGAATGATCGTATATTCTGACAACGTGGCTTACGATCTTCTTTTTAACTTAATCGACAATGCTAAATTGGTTAAAACATATAGTGATTTGGGTGTAGACATCTCAAAGGCATATAATGATCCAAACGGCAACACATTAACCATAAAGGATTATTCATCATTTTTCCGGATACTTTATAATTCTTCATATTTAAACAGGACAATGTCGGAAAAAGCTCTGGAACTGTTAAGTGGAGTTGATTTTGCTGACGGGATTGTGGCAGGTGTACCCAAAGATACAATGGTTTCCCATAAATTAGGAGAACGAATATATGTGGAAACAGGTGAAAAACAGCTTCACGACTGCGGAATTGTTTATAAAAAAGAAAAGACTTATATGATCTGTATTATGACCAGAGGATTTGACTTTAATTATTTGCCTGAAATTATCCAGAACATATCCAGAATGGTTTATCTCGATGTTAGTTTGAGGTAGGTTATTTAGGAGTACTTTTTTTCAGGTACGGGAAAATATAAAGATAACTACCGGTAACAATCATGAAGATTAACGTAAAACTGAATAGGGCGCTGACTTGATTATGAAGATAGCGGACAGCTGCCATGTCAAAGCGAAAAATATTCATAAAACTATATTTCATGAGCACTCCCGTTGTCATCATAATGAGGGATATGGTAATAATGATTAGAACTAATATCCGGTGAATCTTCCTGGCAAGAATTAACAGATTAGTCATCGTTATCTTCCTCCTTTTCTTTTTTATTTTTTACTGGCAATGTTTGTTTAGTGTTATTTTGAATGTCCTGTTTTTTTCCATTCAGATTGCCAATATAAAAAGATATAAGATTCTCATTTGCTTTGGCAGGGTGCGGACCTTTGCCATTTCGGTCATTAAATATATTGGTCCCATCTTTTCCGCAGTTATCAGCGATTGGACCAACACCTCCGGGGTGAAGATCGGCATAATTCGATAGGTCATACACTTTATTATCGATTATTATCCAACAGTCTTCTGTTTTATTATGTTTGGTAATTTCCTCAAGGTTGAGTATGGTAGCCGGTTGATCAGTTGTCACGGCCTTTTTTGTTATGACTTGTTTATTAATTTTACTCTGGTAATTTTTTACGGTAAAGAAAGAAAATAATACGATTAGCAGTGAGATTGCTATTCCAATTTTGGCTTCACTTTTCATAGGTATATTTTACCAAATTATTATTAACTAATAATTTGGGTTAATAGCTGTGTTAGTGCTTCTGGTGCTTGGATCGGTTCACCACTTTGGTCAAAAGGGTTAAGTAATAAGATATCGACTTTATGAGCACTGGCAAATTCTTTTATTACTCTCCTTACTCTTTGGACAGGATTATTTTTTCTTTGTTTTAATAAATTACCAGCGAATTCACGAAAGGTTAACTGGGTTGGCAATACAAACACAGATAGCGTGACAACATTGGGATAATGTTCTCTTACATAATCTAATACGTCGTCCGATCCGCCTATTTCACCAATCCAGGTAATGATGTCACCTGAAGAAATAGCAGCATCAACTGCATCTTTTGGCGTTCCATAATAATAGGGATCTTGATGAACTGTTTCAATAAACCTAACATTTTCCTTTGCTTTTATGAATGATTCATTATTCATGTATTCGTATGACCCTGAGTCCTCTTTTCTTATTTCGGTATCTGGTTCTCTTGTTGTTGCTGTGACTACTTTAGAAAATTTAATATCTCTTTTCAAGTTTTGAACCATTTTAACAGCTTTTTTTAGGATGGAGTCTTTGCCTGCTGCAGATGGGCCCATAAAATTAACAAACACTTTTTTACCATGAGGCAATCCTTCGGGTATTTTTGATCGGTTGATTAAAACTAATGACGAACAGCGATCAACAGTAGAAAATTGACTTTGTTTATATTTAGGAAATATATCTGCAAGCATTTCATAAGACAAAGGGCGAGGGTCATGACGCAAACGTTTCCTTGCTGTTAGTTCTTCAGGGCTGAAAGTTAGTTCTGCCATATAAGTTTAGTTGCTGTCATGATTGTATCATGATAAAATAGGTTTTTCAAAAATATGAGCGGATTAGCTGAGTTAATGCCACAAGGAGTAAATAAGGAAAGAATGGTTATAATTATTGGAAGCCAACTTTTAAGACGGAAGGATTTCAGTGCTGATCAATATTGGGGAAAAAGATCCTGGCAAATAATCACTAGTGGTGCAAGATGCGAATATATCTACGGAGGAAAAAAGTGCAATAAACCTGCAACCGGTATCACTAATTTCAGTTATTTAGGAGACGAATTTATTCCTCATTGTTCTGAAGGTCACCATGAAGGTATTAAGCAAGGGGTAAGTGACGATTTAATAGCAAAAGGAGTCATACCTTTCTTTGGGAGAAACGGCTTTTTTGAAGATCTTGATCTTTCGTAATTAATTGAAATAAATTACGCAAATAGTTTATAATCATCCATACACCTATGTCTATCCAATGGAAAGATGAATACAGCGTCAATGTGAAACTGATCGATGATCAGCATAAAAACTTCATTAAGATACTTAATAAAATCTACGATTCGTTGGATAATATGCAGTCGGCCAACCTAAACATTATTTTTATCGAACTTATAAGCTATATCAACTACCACTTTACAACAGAGGAAAAATACTTTGAGATCTTTGATTATGAAGGGAAGACAGAACATGAAGCAGACCATAACAAATTCAGGAAAAAAATCAACGAGTTAAGACAGAATTTCCATGAAAACAAAGTCGCCCTGACTCTTGATTTGGCGGATTATCTCGAAGACTGGTTGCTCAATCACATTAACGGTATGGATAAAAAATACACAAAATGTTTCAATGATCACGGCCTTAGTTGAATCCGCCCCGCGGTATTTTATGTGGCCTAATCCCGTGGGGAAGGGAGCGGAAATACCGCTTCGGCGAGATTTTTATTATCGACGAAGCGAAATAGTTAATTCCCCGAGCGTGAGTTCGTAGGAAGTTCATATTCATCCTCTTGCATATTTTTTTTCTGCTAATTAAAATAAAATGTTAAGAGCGAATTAAACAGGTATATTCATGTTAATATATTTCTCCGCGCCGCAGTTAGGTAAAAAGTACTTCGAAGAGTATTATAGAAAAATTTATAAAGAAATTGAAAGATTAGGTTATATTCATCTTGATGATGAGATAATCAAAATAAAAGCAAAAGAATATTTAGAAAGATTCGAAGACGGTAGTAAATCATATCACTCTCAGCTATACAAGAAAAATATTGGATTACTTCAGAAGGCTGATATCAATGTTTTCGATTGTTCGTTTGACAGTCTTTCAATCGGATTTATGATTGAAAAATCCCTTGAATATGGTAAACCGACAATAGTTCTTTATTTAAAAGATAATTTGCCGTTTTTTTTAGTTGGTGCAAATGATGAGAAATTAGTGCTACGTAGTTACAACGAAAGAAACCTGCATAATGTAATAACAAAATCCCTCGATGAAGCTAAAATAAGACGTGATAAACGTTTTAACTTCTTTATAAGCCAGGAATTATTGGCTTTTCTTGAACAGGAGTCAACAAGACAGTCTACTACAAAATCTACTTTTATCAGGAATCTTATTATCGACTACCGCAAAAAATTAAACGGTAAGGGAAAATATACATAAATAATATTCTGTCTCCATCTTTAAATATTTTTGGTAATGAAATAACTTTTCAAAAAAACAATTAATTAAGCCACGTGAAGGTCTAATTATGGCATATGGAGTAAATTATATGTACGATTATATTATACGTAAAAAATACCTACTTGACATCGGACATATTTTATACATATACTGATTAATATTATTAATTTCATACAATATATGAAAAGCAAAAAAAGGATTTTTGTCAGCCTTTTGATTATTGCAGCTTTAGGAGCAGCGGCATACGGTGCAGTGACCGCTTATCTCACAGCAAGAAGAACGACTAGCGCCAATAAGTTTACTGTAGGTACTTTGGATCTTGATGTTTCAGCTAATGGAAACAAACTAGAACCATTTGTTATTGAGAATATGGGTGAAAATGCTAACATTTCCGGCAGTAAAACTTGGACAGTGAAAAATACCGGTACTTTGCCTGGTAGATTATTAGTAAGACTACAGGGAGTAACCAATGAAGAGAATGGTTGTAATGATCAGGAGAAAGATATCGAACCAAATTGTGAAGCAGATGCTAATGGAGAGCTTGGTAATGTTATCACCGCCAATGTTTCACTTGACGGAGATGATCAAGTGTCATCGACACTGGCAACTGCCCAACAGTCTAAGATTGGTCAGGACTGGAATGCTTTAACACCTATAATCATAGCTGCAGGAGAGACAAAAACAGTTGGAATAAACTGGGCAACTGAAGAATCAGCTTATGGTAATGAAGTGCAAAGCGATAGTGTGACTTTTGATGTTAATTTCAGATTAATTCAACTTATAAACGGTCCAACACCGGTTAACGAATAAGCAATTTTCTTTTTATTTAATGTGGGAGGTACGACCGTACCTCCCACTTTCACATGGATAGATGAAACAAACAACACTGGTATTCAAGCAGCTTTTTAATATCTTTTCCTGGATATTTTTATTGGGTTTTGCATTAGCGGTCCTTTTTATCATCAGTTCAAATTCAAATATTTTTGGTGGGTATAGGTCATATCTGGTGCAATCTGGTTCAATGGAGCCGGCAATAATGACCGGTGATGTTGTTGTTATTCACCCGCAGCAACAGTACTACAAAAACGATACAATTACTTTTATTTCCAGCGACAACCGCTTGGTAACCCACAGAATAATCAATATTCAGGAAGAAAATAATCAATCGGTTATTACAACTAAAGGTGACGCTAACCGATCTGAAGATAATGACACAATTCTTACGAGTCAGATTATCGGTAAAGTTGCCCTGGTTGTTCCAAAGCTGGGTTATTTGGTTGCTTTTTGTAAATCGCTTCCCGGATTAATTGTCTTTGTAATTGTTCCAATCATAGCGCTTATTGTCGATCAATTAATAATAATGAAAAATGCTTAGTTTGAGGACGAAGTCAGTTTTCTTCATTTTTATGGCTTTATATTTCTTCTTAGCAAATACTAACTATACCGATGCTGATATTTTTGCCGAACGCATTGTCAAAAAAAGCAAATTTTCCATGTCAACATTATCGTTTTCCCAACGTCATACTGCCAATAACACCAATATTTCCGGTCTTTTCAGTATTTATGGGATATTGCCCGATGGTTTTGACGTTAAAGCTGTTAGAATAAAAAAAGACGGTCAGCTGTATTTCAAATACCGGATCAAGTTCATTAAAACCGGCGGTGATGATAGTTTTTGCAATGCGCTAAATGTAAGATTGTGGAACAGGTACACGGAAAAATATCAAGGCAGGTTAGTTGATTTTGCAGTTGATTCGACAATTAGTAGTAACAATTCGGATGATTGGATTATTTTTTTAAGCCTTGACACCGATGATAAAACTTTGGTTAATAAAAGTTGTGATTTTAATATTGATTTTCGGTCATGGCGGAATCAGCCTGATGAAACTTCTGGAATTTTTTCACACACTGTTTTAGGTAATAATGTTACTAGTGGAGTATGGTAGTATGAATAAAAAATTTTTGCGATTTATCCAAACAGAATGGTACTATGCTTATATAATTCTTTATTTTTTTCTGCTGATATTAATTATTATCTGCTCTGATAATCTTCCTTTTGGGTTAAGAATATTTTCGAATAAGTCCGACTCAATGTTTCCCACAATTAGAACAAGCAGTTTAATAATTACAAAGAGCCAACCTTCATATGAGGTAGGGGACATTATTACTTTCTATGCCAAAATTAATAACAAAGAAGAGATTATTACTCATCGGATTTACCGTCTTGGAGGTAACCTTTATTTAACCAAAGGGGATAATAATCAGGCTGTTGATAAAGATGGGGTAGTCGGTAGACTGGTTATCGGTAAAGTAATTATGATTATTCCCGATCTTGGCTATCTTATTAACTTTACAAAAAGCCAGATCGGGGTTTTTGTGTTAATTATTTTTCCGACATTATTGATCATTGCTATAGAAACATTTAAGATAGTAAGCGTACTTGGATATCCGAAACTTAAATAAAATTCTCCAAAGATAACGTTTTCTGTTAGAATGAATTGAATGTTAAAAGAAATCTTTATTGGTAGACATCCATCGCATTTCCAGATAAATCCTTTGATCAAAGCCTTTATTATTGCTGAGATGTTATTATGGTCGGCCTGGAATTTTGTCACTCCGATCTTTGCCATTTTTGCGAACAATATTCCCGGTGGGGGGGTTGAGATAGCAGCATCCGCATTCAGTCTTTACCTCGTTGTCAGAGTTATTTTTGAGTTGATCAGCGGTCGCTATCTATCTAATTCGACTGAGATAAAAAAATTTGCCTTGACGATCTTTGGTATGATAATTATGAGTATGGCTTATATTGGTTTGTCTTTTACCCGCAATGTTGCTCAAATATTCATTTTTTATTCAATTATCGGTATGGGTCTTGGAATAGCATCACCGGCGAAAAATTCACTTTTCTCGTCTCATCTTGATAAGAATAAAGAGGCAATTGAATGGGGGATATCCGACGCCACTATTTTTATGGGTATGGCTCTATCGTCAATGGTCGGTGGTTTCATAGCCAATAGATATGGATTTTCATTATTGTTTATCCTGGCTGCCGTAGTGAATCTTTTGGGAATAATTCCCTATCTTTTATATATGCATCAGGCAAAGCAGGATTTTCTAGGCAAAATAATCGAAAGAATCGAAGGGGCCCTGCAGATATAACTCTAAATGTTATTATATATGTATTATAAATTACCTGATATTATGAAAAAGAAACTGTCACCGGTAGTTTTAATTATTGGAATTTTATTAATCGGAGGTTTGGTTTTAGCATATTTACGGTTTTTTAAAGGCGGAGATGAAGATACCTGGATCTGTGTTAACAATCAGTGGGTAAAGCACGGAAATCCATCAGCGTCAATGCCTGAAGAAGTATGCAGTTCGGCAAATAACGGCAATATTCGCACTGATCAGAATACTAATACAACAGGCCTCCAAGGTAAGGGCATCATTGACTCAATTAAAAATGCTCTGGTTGGTTCAGGAGCGCTTGAATGCCGTTACGGTTTTAATAAAGGCGGGGAGTCAATTACTTACCTTAAAGGAAATGACGTCAGGGTATTATTCAAGGGTGATGACCAAAATCAGCCGGGGAATCTGCTTATGAAAGGTGACAAAATGTATATTTGGAGCGAAAAGACAAAACAAGGTATGATGATGACGATAGATAAAGATAAAATAAATCAGTTTCAGGGTAATGCCAATTATACGTACAAGGGCCGTGATGAGATCATTGCCGAACTGGAAAAAGAAAAGAACTTATGTCAACAGACCAATGTTCCTGATTCAATGTTTCTTGTCCCAACAGATGTTAAATTTACCGATTTAAGTCAGATCGGTAATGTTATACAAGATCAGCTGGAGAACATTCAGGACAAGATGCCAAAAGATATTAAACCATCTTTTAATATCCCCAGCGGGGTTGAAACAGGCACAGAGTAGTCTGAATACAAAAACGAATAATCAATCCGTAATCAGTTTCTTAACTCTAAGACATCATGATAAATGTTAGTTCTTTAACTAAAGCGTTTTCCATCGGAAGCGGGAAGTTTAACGCAGTCAATAATATCAGTTTTGATGTAGAAGAAGGCGAAATATTTGCTTTTCTTGGGCCAAATGGAGCCGGCAAGACTACAACTATTAAGATGTTAACTACATTACTTAAACCAACCGCGGGAAAAATTCTGGTAAATGGTTTCGATCCGGTGATTAACAAGGATGACGTACGCAAATCATTTGGGATTGTTTTCCAGGATCCAAGTCTCGATGATGAGCTTACGGTTTATGAGAATATGGATTTTCATGGTGTGTTATATAAAGTCAAAAGAGGTATCAGGGAAAAAAAAATCGAGGAGTTGTTAAAATTCGTCGAGCTTTGGGAGCGCAGAAATGACTTGGTTAAAACCTTTTCCGGAGGGATGAAGCGGCGGCTTGAGATAGCCAGGGGATTATTGCATACTCCGAAGATACTGTTTCTTGATGAACCGACCATTGGGCTTGATCCACAAACGAGGAATCATATCTGGAAATATATCATAGATTTAAATAAATCAACTAAAATTACGGTTTTCTTTACTACTCATTATATGGAAGAAGCGGAAAAGGCAGCTGATAAAATCGCTATTATTGACCATGGCCAAATCGTAGCTCAGGGGACAGTCGATGAATTAAAAAGATCAACAAATAAACCGTCTCTTGAAGAAGCCTTTCTTAATCTTACCGGTAAAGCAATCAGGGAAGAAGAGGCGAACGATATTGATCAAATGAGAATAAGACGGAGATTGTGGAAGAGATAGAATAGCAATTTACATGCATACTTTTCGAGTGACCCCGCCAAAGGCGGGGGAATCGAGAAGAGTTAATGTTTGTTCTCGACTTTAGGACGCCTAAGCGTCCTATCGCTCGAACAGTAATAATATGTCGACGATATATATTCTCTGGTTAAGACAATTAAAAAGATATTTCCGTTCCCGGGCAAGATTGATCGGGTCAATTGGCCAGCCATTGCTTTTTCTTATTGCTCTGGGTTTTGGTTTTGGACCAACATTCCAGAAAGCAGGCGGAGGCAATTATATCCAATTTCTGGCACCGGGCATTATTGCTCAGGCAGTGTTATTTACTTCGATCTCAACCGGTATCGAAATCATCTGGGATAGGCAGTTCGGTTTCCTGAAGGAAACATTGGTTGCGCCTGTGAGAAGATCGGAGATTATGATCGGTCGGACAATCGGAGGAGCTACGATTGCGCTTTTTCAGGGTTTGTTGGTTTTGATAATTTCTTTTATGGTGGGTTTCAGAATCGAAAATATTCTCGCATTGCCGTTAGTGTTATTATTCATAATTTTGATTGCCTTGCTTTTTACGGCCTTTGGAACAGCTATCGCTTCGGTATTGGTTGATATGCATGCTTTCCAGTTGATCATGAACTTCGTTATCATGCCGATGGTTTTTCTTTCGGGGTCGTTGTTTCCTCTTAATGATCTGCCGCCATTATTGATTCTTGTTACCAAAATGAACCCTTTAACATACGGGGTTGATGGTCTGAGAGGTGTATTAATCGGGAAATATTATATTGGTCTATTACCCGACCTGATTATCTTAACAACCATAACAACAATTCTTCTTTATTTAGGCACATATCTTTTCTCGAAGATTGAGATATAATCTGTTATGTTTCAATACTGGCAATTCGCCAATAATTACGGACACTGGATAATAATTGCTTCAAATAAAGGACTGCAAAAAATCGTTTTTTTCCCTAAAAATTCCGCTGAAAAAATAAATAGGTATATAACTCAATTGTCAAAAAAAAATGTTCGGGAAAACAGTAAAAACGGATTAATAAAAAAAACAATAAAAAATCTTGAAGAATATTTTCTTGGAAAAAGGGAAAATTTTCATCTTCCGTTAATTTTTCAGGGAACTGAATTTCAGAAAAAAGTTTGGGAAAAACTTATTGATATTCGGTATGGCAAAACAAAAACATATAAAGAAATTGCCATGGAAATCGGTAATCCAAAATCTGCAAGAGCCGTTGGAATGGCTTGTAATAATAACCCTCTTCCCATTATAATTCCCTGTCACAGAGTAATAGGCAGCGATGGTAAGCTTGTTGGTTATAATTATGGTTTAAACATTAAGCAGACGCTTTTGGATTTGGAAAATAAAAATGACAAACAGAGCTGAAGCTGTTTTTCCACAGGAAGCACGAGTTTCTATAGGCTCACAAGAAGCGTTAAGAGATATGTGCATTGCAGGAACAAGAATTTTTAAAGATACGCGATTGGCTCTGGGTCTTAAAATGCCGGGTATTGATCATCAAGCAGCAATGCCAATAAACGCTCCTTATGCGTTAGTAAGGTATGATCACGCAGCTAATACTATTGTAGCTGCTTGTGGTTTTGAACTTGAAGATGGACATATGACAATAACTCATGCACCGCAAATTTTGACTTTAAAACCTGAAATAGGTACAAATTTGGATGTTCGGCAACGGGCATTAGATGAACTTAGTGATACAGATTTCAGAATGGAGATGATACGGCAAATGTTAGAGATAGCTAAAATACTTAAGCTTGAACGGGTAAAAGGTCTTCCGCCGGCTTTAAGTACTGCTGTTGAGGTTGGAACTTTGACTTACGCTGAAGCCTGCAAAAGAATAGATAATATTTATAGGAATCTTGGTTTTAATTTCCGAGAACAAAGAGACAAGTGTTTTTATGAGTTGGTTTTAACTTAATATTCTTTTTAGTGATAAAATAAGCTATATTATGAAAAGCAATATCGAAATTGCCCAGGAAAAAATACTCCAGCCAATCGAAAAAATTGCAAAAAAAATTTCACTGGCAAAAAATAATTTAATTTTATACGGTCAACACAAAGCAAAAATTCCTTGTGAACTTTTTGGAAAATACAAAGGTAAAAAAGACGGGAGACTTGTACTGGTTACGGCAATTAATCCAACTGCCGCAGGCGAAGGAAAGACAACCACCTCCATCGGTCTTGGACAGGCCCTTTCTGTTTTAAAGAAAAAAACGATTATTTGTTTGCGCGAACCATCCCTGGGACCATGTTTTGGCGTCAAAGGCGGCGCAACCGGAGCGGGACGCTCCCAAGTACTGCCAATGGAGGACATTGATCTTCATTTTACCGGCGATATTCACGCGGTTACCTCGGCGCACAATCTGTTGGCGGCACTGATTGACAATCATATTTACCATGGCAACGAACTTAAAATTAATCCGGAGAAGATATTTTGGCGACGGGTAGTTGATATCAGCGATCGGGCATTAAGATCAATTACAATCCGCATCGCAAAAAACAAAACGAGGGAGACGGGTTATGATATTTCAGTTGCTTCAGAAGTAATGGCAATTCTTTGTCTTTCTCTTTCTCTTGGAGAATTAAAGAAAAGATTGGGGCAAATAATTATTGGCGTCACTTATGAAGGTGAGCCGATTACCGCACACCATCTTAAAGCGGAAGGCGCTATGTCATTGTTACTTAAAGATGCGATTAATCCTAATCTGGTTCAGACATATGAAGGAACTCCGGCTTTTATTCATGGAGGACCATTTGCCAATATTGCTCACGGGTGCAGCAGTTTGATGGCGACAAAACTGGCTCTAAAATTAAGCGATTATGTTATTACTGAGGCAGGTTTTGGAGCAGATCTTGGGGCAGAAAAATTTTTTGATATTAAGTGCCGGCAAGGCAAATTAAAACCAAACGGAGTTGTTATTGTTGTTTCTATAAAAGCACTTAAACTTCATGGCAGTGGAGATATTAAAACAGGACTGTTTAATCTGGATAAACACCTGGAAAATATCAGACTTTTTGGGAAAACTTCCATTGTAGCGCTCAATAGGTTTCCCGACGATACAGATCGGGAAATTAAAATTATTTCGGATTACTGCCGTAAAGAAAAAATATTGTTTTCGGTTTCAGAAGCATATGGTAAGGGAGGTAAAGGTGCAACTGACTTAGCTGCAAAAGTGATAAATATTTGTGAAAATAAAAATAATTTTAATTATCTTTATCAGACGGATGTTTCACCGGAAAAAATAATCGAAATAATTGCCAAAAAAATATACGGGGCGGAAAAGGTAGAGTTTACTGTCGAAGCAAAGATGGACCTTAAAATCTATAAGAATTGGGGCATAGTAAATTTGCCGGTTTGTATGGCAAAGACACAATATTCTCTTTCTGATAATCCCAAATTACTTGGCCGGCCAAAAGATTTTACAGTTACAATAAATAGAGTAAAAATAGCTGCCGGTGCAGGTTTTTTTGTTGCTTTGGCAGGTAAAATAATGACGATGCCGGGACTGCCAAAGATACCGGCGGCAGAGAAAATTGATATTGATGACAGCGGAAAAGTTACAGGATTGTTTTGATAAAAGTTAAGAGTTAAGAGTTAAGAGTTTTAAACCAACAAGCAAAATGATAATTGACGGAAAAAAAATTGCGCAGGAAATAAAAACGAGGATAAAAGATAAAGTAAAAAGATACAAGATTAAACCCGGACTGGCTGTTGTTTTGGTAGGCGGTGATCCTGCCAGTGAGATTTATGTTAAAGCAAAAGAAAAAGCCTGTCATGAGGTCGGATTTTATTCGGAAAAAATTGTTTTACCGGAAGATGTTACTCAAAAAAAACTTAATGATATTGTTATTGGCCTAAACTCAAATGAAAAAATTCACGGGATATTAGTCCAGTTTCCCTTACCGAAACATCTGTCTGAAAACAAAGTGATTGGAATTATTGATCCGGCAAAGGATGTCGATTGTTGTCATCCCTTCAATATTGGCCGGCTGGTAGCAAAAAAAACAATTAATTACAGCACTGATTTGATTCCGTGTACCCCAAAAGGAATAATAAAACTTATTAAAACTACCGATGTTAATATTTCCGGTAAGAAAGTGACAGTTGTTGGCAGAAGCAACCTGGTCGGTAAGCCGGTAAGCTGGTTAATGTTAGGAGCAAGCGCTACGGTAACTGTTTGTCATAGCCAAACTACCGATCTGATTATGGAAACAAAAGAGGCAGATATTCTGATAGTTGCCGTTGGTAAGCCTAATTTAATTACACGCGGTATGGTGAAAAAAGGCGCCATTGTGATTGATGCCGGAATCACCCGGACAGGAAAAAAAATAATCGGGGATGTTGACTTTAATTCAATAAAGGATATTGCCGGTTATATTACTCCTGTTCCGGGAGGAGTCGGACCAATGACGATTGCAATGCTTTTGGAGAATACACTTATTGCTTACAGAAATCAATTATCTTTTAGTTAATCCGCCACGCACCCTTTCCATAATCCCAAATTATTAAGTCTGGCATTTTCCTGTTCAGTCCGGAAAAGTTTTTCATATTTAACATCAGGCGGGAATGTTGCCATGTAGGCAAAACCATTGGCAACAAGATACTGGTTTACAAAAACAGCTTCTTTTGAACTTATGCTATTGTCAAGAAAAATATATCTTAACAATCTTCCATAACGGTCAGTTTCCGAGATATCTTTTTCCATCCTGACAATTTTTCCCTCAACCAATTCCTTATTTTTCAGCATGGCTTCTTTTCCGAAACACTGAATTGTTTTTTTCGGATTATGGATCTCGGGAGTATCAATACCGATATAACGGACGATTTTATCATTGTCCAACTCAATCGTATCACCGTCAATCACCCGTTTAACCTTATAATTTTGATAAATATTTTCAGTCCTGACGGTCGGTGTTGGTGTACCTTTATTGACAGGAAATAACTTTAGATTTTTATTGTTACCGATGAAGGAAAGCAATAATAAAATAAGTCCTATTAACAACGACTTTTTTTTGTAGCGGCTGATTTTCAGTTTCATCATTTTTATATAATATGATCATTATATCTTTAAACCAACTGTCTTTGAAAACAAAAAAAAATAAAATCTTTCCGGTCTTGGTGATACTTATTTTAATATTGGCTGGTTTTTTAATTTATTCATCAAGACAGCGAAATAATTTCGGATTTAAAACGACCGCTTATTGGATAAAAGGGAAAAAATATTTTCTGCTTGTTGCTGATACCGAAGAAAAATGGGCAGAAGGATTGATGAATAAGAGAAAAATAAACAATATTGACGGTATGATTTTTATATTTCCGGATAAACAAATAAGGACTTTTTGGAATAAAAACACATACATCGATTTAAAATTAATCTGGATGAAGAACAATCAGGTTATCGACGAAGACTATCTCCAGTCAATCGAAAAAACAAAAGAAATAGTCACTGTCACAGCGAAGGAACCGGTTGATAGGGTGGTTGAATTAATTGTTACTGGAAACGACTAACGTTTAAGTGCTTCAAGACCCGGAAGAGTACCTTTTTCAATAAACTCCAACATGGCGCCGCCGCCGGTTGAGATATGAGTGATCTTATCTAAATATTCTTTTTTAGAAATAGCAGAGATTGTATCACCGCCACCAACAATCGTGATGCAATCTTGATTTTGGGCGATAGAGTAAAAAATAAAATCAGTTCCTCTGCGGAAATTAACATTTTCAAAATAACCAACCGGCCCATTCCAGACAATAGTTTTTGATTTGGCAATAATAGCTCCGAATTTAGCCTGGGTCTCAGGTCCGATATCCAGTATGATATCATCAGCAATCACTTCATAGAGCTTCTTGACTTTTCCAACCGTGGCATTTTCCGAAGACGCAACAACTACGTCAAGCGGTAGGGTAATAGTGGTGTGTTTTTGAGCGGCCATAAAAAACATGCGTCTGGCATTATCAAGCTGCTCATGTTCGTACAAACTTTTACCAATGTTAAAGCCTTGAGCAGCCAAAAAGGTATTGGCCAGACCACCACCAACAATGACATTATTGGCATTTTCCACCAATTTGCCAATCAAGTTAATCTTGGTTGATATTTTTGCTCCGCCGATAATGGCAAGCACAGGATGTTTCGGTTTCTGGATGATTTTTAATATCATCTGAACCTCTTTTTTTAAAAGCAATCCTCCGTAAGCCGGAATGCCGGTGTGTGGTACCCCGACAACTGATGAGTCTGCCCGGTGTGAGACGCCGAACGCATCGTTGACATAAATGTCAGCCAGCGACGACAGTTTGAAATTAAATTCCGGACTGTTTTTCTTTTCCTCATGATAGAAACGAATATTTTCAAGCACCAGTATTTGATTTTCTTTTTGGTCGGCAAACAACTGGTAGTTCTTATGAGAAAGAAAATCATCAACCAAAATAATTTCGTATTCGGGTAGATATTTTTTCAGACTGTCAACTACTACCTGAAGTGAATATTTAGGATCGCGTTTTTTCGGCCTGTCCAGGTGAGAGACGAGAATTAAACGGTTTTTGTTTTGCAGAAGATACTTTATTGAGGGCAGAGACTGCTGGATTCTGGCATCATCGGCAATACTGAAATCAGGATTGAGCGAAACATTTAAATCAAGTCTTAACAGAACTTTTTTCCCGGTTATATTAACTTCATCAATATATTTTATTTTTGCCATAAAATTATTCAATAAATTGATTAATTTTTTCAACTAAATTGACCAATCTGGTTGAGTAACCCCATTCATTATCATACCAGCCAAAGACTTTTACAAAATTGCCGGCAATGACCTTTGTATAATTGGCGTCGAAAATGCATGAGTAGCTCGAGCCGATATAATCCGATGAGACGAGCAGTTCTGTTTCGTAACCTAAAATATCCTTCATCTGGTTCAGGCTCGTTGCTTTAAAAAAGCCGTTTACTTCTTCGACAGTTGTTTTCTTAGCAACAATAACCGAAATGTCCGTAAACGAAACAGTTGGAACCGGGACCCTGACTGCCATCCCGTCAATCTTTCCTTTTAATTCAGGAATTGTTTTCACCACGGCTTTGGCAGCACCGGTTGTCGATGGGGCAATATTTAATGCTGCGGCTCTTGACCGGTCCGGTTCTTTATTAGCATCATCAAGTAAACTCTGGGTTAGAGTATAGGCGTGAGTGGTTGTCAAAAAACCCGATTCGATTGTCAGGTTGTCGTTGATAATTTTGAACATCGGAGCTGCACAGTTTGTCGTACAGGAAGCATTAGAGATAACCGATTCATTTTGCCAATCGATTTTGTCATCATTAACCCCAAGAACAACGTGGGGCGTTTCTTCATCTTTAGCAGGAGCAGTAAGAATAACTTTTTTTACTGATCCTTTAAGATGTTTAATCAGATCAGCTTTTTTTGTAAAAGCCCCGGTGGCATCAACAACAACATCGACTCCGTATTTTTCCCAAGGAATGGATTCAGGAGCATCTGCCAAAGTCGTAATAATTTTTATTCCATCAACATCAATTCCGTCGTCTAAAGCAGTAACTCTTTTTGAGAATCGACGGTAAACCGAGTCATGCTGCAAAAGATAAGCCAACATTTTATTATCGGTTTTCCGGGTATTAATTACCGCCAGATCAAAATTATTTTTCAGAAGAGCGGCTCGAGTAAAGGCGCGTCCAATCCTTCCAAAACCATTGAGACCAACCTTCAGTCTTTTCATAAATATGAATCAATTTCTAATTATTCAATATAAAAATTATACCCTTTTTTCTTTACAATAAACCATGATGATAAGTGGTCATATAACGGATAGTTCCGGATTGGCCTCTGACAACTATTGAGTGGGTAATAATTCTGTCTTTTTCAAAAACCACCCCTTTTAGCAATGGTCCGTCAATAATACCGGTGGCTGTAAAAGTCAACTGTCTGCCTTTGGCCAGGTCGTGAGCTGAATAAATTTTATTGAGATTTTTTATTCCATGTTTGTAAATATCGTTTTTATCGCTGTTATTCCTGGGTTTGAACCGGCATAATATTTCGCCGCCCAGTATTTTAATCGGAACCGCAGCCAGCACTGCTTCGGTGCTGCCGCCGATACCAGCCAGAATATCGATTCCGCTTTCAGGAAGACAGGTGGCGATGGCTGCTGAGACGTCGCCGTCAGTGATCAGTCTGACACGGGCACCGACAGCTCTTGTTTCATTAATGATATTTTTATGCCTTTCCCGATCAAGAATAATTACGGTAATATCGCTGACCTTTTTTTTCAGGGTCCTGGCCACTTTTTGAATATTGGATTTTAAAGATAAGTTAAGATCAATTGCGTGAGCGGCTTTTTTTCCCACGGCCAGTTTGTCCATATAAGTATCCGGAGCGTTAAAAAGCGAGTTCTCAGCGCCGGCCGCGATAACCGACATCGCATTATATCTCCCGTAAGCGACACTGTCAGTACACTCCAATGGGTCGATTGCCAGATCCATCTTTGGTTGGTTGTTCTTTCCGACAATCTCTCCTTCATAGAGCATTGGTGCCTTATCTTTGGTTCCTTCACCAATAACAACCTTGCCATAGAAATCTATCTGATTAAAACGTGAGCGCATTTCATTTACCGCCGCCTGATCGGCTGCTTTCTTGTCGCCCCTGCCGATCCATTTGGCCGAGGTGATCGCAGCAGCTTCAGTCACTCTGACAAACTCAAGGGCAAGATTTCTGTCCATAGTTTATCGTGAATAAATTTTTAATGCCTGATCAACCGATTTATTTTCAACCGTAATAGCATAAATAGCATTGCAGAAATTAACCGCTTCAGTTAATGGTTTTTGGTGAATATTCCTCCCGGTTGCGTTTCCAGAGGCTCCAGCTACATATATCTGGTCATGAAGGTCCTGAAGAAACCGGTTAATATCAGTGCTTGATCCTCCGGCGCAGACTAATTTGGTTTTTCCGGCCGCTTGAACCGCTTCTTTCAGGGCAATCTTTGATTCCACTCCGTCTTTTTTAGGGTAGTTCACCTTGACAAAATCAGATCCTAAACATCCCGCTACTCCGGCAGCTCCGGCAATCAAACTTGGATTTTTCTCATCAGCTACAGCTTTGCCTCTTGGATATGCCCAGATAACGGTTATCAAACCAATTTTATGAGCTTCGTAGATGAGCTGAGCCGCTTCTTTAAGCATCTGTGATTCATATTGGCTGCCGAGATAAACCGTATAACCAACTCCAAGGATTTTCAAGCGGCTGTTTTTTTTAAATTCATTAATATGGTCAATATTAAACCAGGCATTGCTTAACGGATCATCCTGACTGGACTTTACCAAGTTGGTTTTTGAATTAAGCTTTACCAGATAGGGGATTTTGGGATAATTCGGACCGTATTTGGCGATTAAACCCAACTGTGATGCGAAAACACCGATCTTCCCGTGATTGGCGATTTCGAATAAATGTTCCGGATTAGCGTCTTCCTGCGCGATTCCTTCACCATAAAAATCCTTATTCAGATGCTCGACTTTCTGATCACCGGCAAAAAGCATCAGCCGGCCGCTGTCCTTGGTTATTTCAGAATAATTTTTAATATATTGCGAACGGGATGATATAAGTACGTCAGCAGGAACCTGGGTTTTGTTTTTCATATGATAGTATCATACAATTACTTTAATTCCGTTGTCAATAGAATAAGATTTTGTTATCATCTGTTTATGAAGGACTGTATTTTTTGCAAGATTGTCAGCGGTGAAATGCCCTACTATAAAGTATATGAAAATGAAAATTTTTTGGCATTTCTGGATATTTATCCCCGTGTCAAAGGTCATACCCTGGTGATTCCAAAAAAACACTATCATTGGGTATATGATGTTCCCGAATTCGGGGAATATTGGGAGTCAGTTTTGGAAGTGACCAGAAAAATCCAGCGGTCTTTGATGCCGAAATTAATCAATTATTTCACCTATGGCATTGATGTTTCTCATGCGCATATTCACGTGCTTCCCCGGTTCACGGAAACTGAATTTCTACCTAAAACAATTAATCTGTCAAAGACGGAAATGACGGAGATTGCTGAGAAAATCAATTCGGCTTCTTGATCGAAACTTGCACTTTATCTTGACGGTGATCGATTACTATCTGGTCGCCCGGTTTGATTTTTCCTTCAATTATCTGTAGAGCCAATTCATCAACGATCTGTTCATTAATAATTCTTTGTAGCGGTCTGGCTCCATAAACGTCATCAAATCCAACCGCCGCCAGATATTTTTTCAATAAATTGGTGGTTTCGATTTTTATACCTTGATTCACCATTCTTGTTTTTAATTTTTCCATTTGTAAATCAACGATCTCTTCAATCATTTCCCGGCTGAGTGGGTGAAAGACAATAATTGAATCAAGGCGATTGATAAACTCAGGCCGGAAAAAATTCCTGGTTTGATCAATTACTTTTTTCTCAATTTCGGCATTTGTTTTGCCGGATGATCTGAAGATTTCACTGCCCAAGTTTGAGGTCAAAATGATGATTGTATTTTTAAAATTAACCGTGCGGCCGCGGCTGTCGGTTAGCCTGCCTTCATCCAATATCTGTAAAAAAGTATTAAAAATCTGGGGATGGGCTTTTTCAACTTCATCAAAAAGTATTACCGAGTATGGTTTTCTCCTGACCGCTTCGGTTAACTGTCCGCCTTCCTCATATCCGATGTATCCGGGCGGGGCGCCAATAAGTTTGGCCGCACTGTGAGCTTCCTGATATTCACTCATATCAATCCTGATCATGGCCTTCTCGTCATTGAAAAGAGAGTGAGCGAGTGCTTTGGCAGATTCGGTTTTACCGACCCCGGTTGGGCCCAAAAATAAATATGAACCAATTGGTCTGTTTTCTTCTGCCAGACCCGAACGCGACCGGCGGATAGCACTGGCGATTTTAACCAGCGCATGATTTTGCCCAACCACTCTTTTTTTCATTTCGTTTTCAAGATTGAGCAGTTTTTCCGATTCGCTTGAAAGCAATCTGGTAGTTGGTATATTTGTCCAATGAGAGATAATTCTGGCAATATCTTCATCGGTTACAGCTTCTCTTAAAAGTCTGTCTTCAAGAGGAACTTGATCCCATTTTTTTTCAATCTCTTTGAGTTTTTTTTCCATATCGGGGATCTTGCCGTATTTTAGCTCGGCGGCTTTATCCAATAAAACTTCTTTTTCAGATCTGTCGAGTTCCGATTTTAATTCGTCCAGTTTTGACCTGTAATCTTGCAGATGGGATACGATCCGTTTTTGTTCCTGCCATTTCTTATTTAAATCATCGAACTTTTCCTGCAGTTTTTTTCTGTCCTCGGTTAAGGTTTTTTTTCTTGTTTCGAGCCCTTTTTCTCTTTTTAATGCAGTGGTTTCAATATCAAGCTGAACGATTTTTCTTTTTATCTGATCAAGTATTGAAGGTAACGAATCAATATCAATTTTTGCTGCAGCCGCAGCTTCGTCAATTAAATCGATTGCCTTGTCAGGTAGATAGCGATCGGTAAGATAGCGGATTGAGAGATTAACAGCGGTAATTATCGCATCATCGGTGATTTTGATTCCGTGATGGATCTCGTATTTTTCTTTTATTCCTCTTAAGATCGCTACTGAATCTTCAACTGACGGCTCATTGATGTATACGGGTTGAAAACGTCTTTCAAGGGCAGGATCGGTTTCAATATGTTGACGGTACTCGCGGACAGTTGTTGCTCCGATCGTTCTTAAAAGACCGCGGGCAAGAGCGGGTTTGAGCATATTGCCGGCATCAACAGCTCCTTCAGCAGCTCCAGCGCCAACAATAGTATGTAGTTCATCGATAAAAAGGATATACGATTGGTTGCCTTTTTCAATTTCTTCGAGCAGTCTTTTTAATCTTTGCTCGAACTCTCCGCGGTAGGCTGCTCCGGCAAGAATTCCTGCCAGATCAAGTATGATTACCTGCTTGTTTCTTAAATTATTGGGAACATCCCCATTAATTATCCGTTGGGCGAGTCCTTCAACAATCGCGGTTTTACCGACTCCGGGGTCACCAAGGAGAACAGGGTTGTTTTTAGTTCTTCTTGATAAAATCTGGATCACCCTTCTGATTTCGTCATCCCGTCCGATTACCGGATCAAGGCGTCTGGCTTTGGCCTTTTGGGTAAGGTTGACGGTATATTTTTCCAGAACATTCTCCTGATTTTCAGGCGGCTGATATTTGATGTCCATAGTTTATTAGCAAACAATTAACTCAAGTGCTAATATTATAAAGATAAAAATCCTAAATTTCAAGAAGAAATAGATAGAAAGTTAAGAAAGTTTTAAAAGTTAGAAAAGTTAGAAAAGTAACTTCTCGACACGCTACGCTTGCTCGAAGGATAGATATTATCGTTCGAGCGATCCCCGCTATGGCGGGGGTAGTCGAGAACATATTGTTTAGAAATTAGATCAATTAGAATAATTAGGTTAATTAGATGATTACATTTATTTCAATGGATCGTATCCTCCTTTATTCCACGGATGGCAGCGGACTATTCTTTTGAGGCTGATGACAATTCCTTTTATTCCCCCATATTTTTCTATAGCCTGATAAGAATATTCGGAGCATGACGGAGTGAATCGGCAAACTTTATCTGTCAGGAAAAAAATCCGGAAAAAATAGAGATGAAAGAAAGCTGTTTTTTGATAAAATCTGATGGCTTTCAACAATAGTGTTTTCATTGCTTAAATTTTATAAAATATAGCTATGAAAATCTCGGTGATTACTTTATTCCCTAAGATGGTAAACGGTTTTTTTGCAGAGAGTATTATCAAAAAAGCCCAGGATAAGAAATTAGTTGAGATAGAAATAATTAATCTGCGCGATTATGCCATTGACAGTTATGGTACTGTTGATGACCGGCCGTATGGAGGAGGAGCGGGGATGGTGTTAAGACCCGATGTAATCTGGAAGGCTCTTAACCAGTTGAAAGTTAAAAGTGAAGAGTTAAAAGTTTCAAATGAAAATTCAAAAATACTGCTCACATCAGCTAAAGGGAAAACTTTTGATCAGCAACATGCAAAAATCTATTCACAACTTGATCATCTAACGATTATTTGCGGTCATTATGAAGGGATTGATGAGCGGGTAATGGACTATATTGACGAAGAAATCTCGTTTGGAGATTTTGTTATGACCGGCGGCGAGATTGCTGCTGCGGCAATCGTTGACTCTGTTGTCAGGCTCATTCCCGGAGTCCTAAAAAAGGAAAAGGCCGTAAAAAAAGAAAGCTTTTTGTACACTTCAATCGATCGATTAATCGAAGTGGTGGGCGAAGATCAATTTCTTACCGAGTTGAAAAAAAACAAAGTCAAGGAAATAAGACTATTAGAGTATCCACAGTATACGAGACCTGAGGATTTTATGAATAAAAAAGTTCCTCAGATTTTACTTTCAGGCAATCACGAAAAAGTTGAAGAATGGCAGATAAAAAAATCTTACGAGGAGACCTTAAAAAAAAGACCGGATTTATTGAAGTTCCCATGAGTATCCGTTCGGGAGTTTTTGAGTTTCATTAGCAACTGAAATCCTGCCGAAGCGGGAAATTGCATAACAATAAAAAAATTATAAATGTTAAATACCGCGAAGGCGGATTACAAATTTAATTATTTTTTATGAACTACTCAAAGATCGAGCCGAAAGAATTCGGCAATAAACTGTTTTCATTAGACGGAATTTCAAAAAAAACCATGGAAGAGCATCACAAGCTCTATCAGGGATATGTTAATAAATATAACGAGATCATTGAACTGATTAATAATTTGACCGATGACGATTACACGAAAAGCAATCAGTCGTACTCAAAAATCAGGGAACTTAAGGTTGAGCTGACATTTGCCTGGGGCGGTGTTGTTAATCATGAGATCTATTTTAATCATCTGAACGGAAAACCAAGCCAGCCGGGAGAGATATTGAGCCGTCAAATTGAATCTGATTTTGGCTCCTTTGACAATTTTAAAAAAGACCTGAAAGCAACGGCGATTGCTGCTCGTGGGTGGGTCTGGGTATGTTGGAATAGGCGTATGGGCAAACTCTTTAATTATTTGGCCGATGCCCATAACCTTTATGGTCTGTGGGGGGTAAAGCCGATTATGGTAATTGATACTTACGAACATGCGTATTTTATTGACTATGGAGCAAACAGGGGCAGTTATATTGAAGCAGTATTTAAAAATATCGATTGGAATGAAGTAGACAAAAGATTTGAAAAAGTATACGGACAGTGCCGGATTGCATCCGGAAAACAGTGTTGCCAAAAGAAATAACTGTTGAATAAAATATTACTTTTTGTTATAAATCAAAGTTATGATTTCCTTGTCTGCTGTTACTAAAAAATTCGCTGATAAAACAGCCATAGCGAATATCAGTTTTAATGCCAATACCGGTGAGATTATTGGTTTCTTAGGGCCAAATGGAGCCGGAAAAACAACCACCATGAGGCTGATCCTTGGTTATCTTAAACCGAATCAGGGTAAAATCACCATTGATCATCTTGACCCGATTGAGAACAGGATTGAGGTTTTAAAAAAAATCGGTTATCTGCCTGAAAATAATCCCTTATATTCGGAAATGATTGTCAGCGATTATTTGGATTTCATAGCCAAAATAAAAGGAGTCGGCTCAGCAGGTACAGTAGCGGATACGGTTGGTCTCAAAGAAGTAATGTCATCCAAAATCGAAGAGCTGTCACGCGGATATAAACAGCGGGTAGGTTTGGCAGCAGCTCTGATCGGTGACCCGGAAATCCTTGTTCTTGATGAACCGACATCAGGTCTTGATCCGCTTGAACAGGAAAAAATAAGACTGTTGATAAAAAAGATCGCCAGAAAAAAAACCATTATTTTCTCGACCCACATTCTTTCTGAGATAGAGGATATTGCCAACAGACTGATTATCATTGATAGGGGAAGACTGGTTTATAACGGTAACAAACCCGGCGGTCGTGGGGGAGTGGAAAAGTTATTTAAGAAATTAGTTAAAAGCCTTTAATCTTTTATGATCAATCTGATAAAAAAAGAATTGAGTTATTATCTGAATAATCCGATCGGTTATATTACTGTAATTCTTTTTGCAGTTTTTTCCAACTTTCTTTTTGTTAAAGATATTTTTTTGGTGGGATCTGCCTCAATGAGACCTTTTTTTGGACTGGCACCGTGGTTGCTCATGATCTTTATTCCGGCTTTATCCATGAGAATTATTGCCGAGGAGAAACGGACCAACACCATCGAAACTTTGTTAACGCTGCCGATTTCCGAAACCCAGATTGTTCTGTCCAAATTCGTGTCAATTCTTTTGCTGGTGATGATTACATTACTGTTAACGCTTGGATTACCGATCTCTTTGTCATTACTGACGAAGATTTACTTACCGGAAATAATCATTTCATATATCGGTCTTTTCTTGCTCAGTTCGTCTTTTATTGCCTTATCGATGTATTTTTCCTCGTTGACCAAAAATCAAGTGGTGGCTTTTATGGTTTCGGCAGTCGCGATTTTTTTCCTTTTGGTTTTATCGACGGATTTTTTATCAACCGTTTTGCCGAAATTTATTCAGGATTTCACCAATTATTTCAGTCCGGTTTATCAGTTGCAGAGTTTCGTTAAGGGTGTAGTCGATTTAAAATCCATTGTTTACTTTTTAAGTTTAACGGTCTTTTTCTTATTTTTGACAGTGATCGATCTTGAAAAAAGGAGTTAATAACTTATGTTTAAAAAGCTGAAAAAAATCAATTTGCTGAAAATATTAAATCTTGCCAATATCCAAAGACAGACAATTCTTCTTGTCAGTTTAGGGATATTTGTTTTTATTAATTTATTGATCTCCGGTTTATCTTTGCGGTTTGATTTTTCTTCTGGCCAAGCCTATACATTATCGCCGGCAACAAAAAGAATCCTGAGAAAGCTGGATGATATTGTTACCGTAAAATTCTTTGTTTCATCGGATCTTCCCACCAGACTTTTACCGTTAAAAAACGAGGCCTCTGAACTTCTTAATGAATATAGGGGAATAACCAATAAAATATCAGTTAAATATCTTGATCCGAAAAAAGATCAGTCTGCGGCTGACCAAGCCAAGGAAATAGGTCTGCCGGAGTTACAGTTTTCTCAGCTGGAAAAGGATAAATATGCGGTCAGTTCGTCATTTTTTGGGATAGTCCTTGCTTACGGCGGGAAAATAGACATGATTCCCCAGGTAACGGATCTCGAAAGCCTGGAGTATAATCTGACTTCGGCGATTTACAGATTAACCAATAAAGAATTAGCCAAAATCGGAATAGTTGGTCAGGAGGAAGCTTCCGCATCACAGGCCGAGGTTATCGGTACTTTGAAAAGGATTTTGGGTCAGCAGTTTAATTTGGAATTTTTGGATATTTCCTCAGCTTCGGCAAAGCCAAAAATTGATTCTTCGGTCAAAACAGTCCTTGTTTTTGACAATAACAATAAGGAGTACGATGACAATGAACTGAAATTATTAACTGAATATTTGGCCAATGGCGGAAAAGCGATTGTCTTCGCCGATGGGATCTGGGTAAAAGACGATCTGTCAACCGAACCGTCAAGAGCCAATCTCCAAAAAGTTTTATCGGCTTACGGAATCAAAATTAACAGTAATTTAGTGTTATCAACCTCGGCTGAATTGGTCAACTTCGGCAACAATTCGGTAACCTTCCTTGCACCATATGCTTTATGGATCAAAACCAATGTTTTTGATGCCAAAACCTCTTACTTTTCCAATGTTAACCAGTTAACATATCCTTGGGTGTCAGCGATCAGTTTGGAAAAAAAATCCGGTATAGAAACAAAACAATTGGTTAAATCTACCAAAAAATCATGGGAACAAAAAGAAAGTTTCGAACTTAACCCGCAAAACATACCCGAACCGAAAGCAGAAGAGTATAAGGAATTTATTACCACAGCCTATGCTAAGAATAAAAACAATGGAGAATTAATTGTTATTTCATCATCAAGGTTTGTCTTGGACAGATATCTTGGCCAGCAATCAATCGGCAATCTGGAATTTGTTTTGAACGCGCTTAATGATCTGGCGTCAGACGGAGCTCTGTCAGGTATCCGCCAAAGAGCGGTTGCCTATTATCCTTTACCGGATCTGGCTGAAAACCAAAAAGACATTTTTAAATATGCTAATATTCTGCTGCTTCCCGGTTTTCTTGCTGTTTATGCTGTCTTCCGCCTGACGAGAAAAAGAAAATAATTTTTTATGGTACATTTAAGATATGAGAAATAAAAAAGTTCTCCCATATTTGTTGCTCATTATCTCTTCTCTTATTCTTTTATCCGTTTTAACCACTGTTATTTATCTTGGCAGATCGGTGACAACAACATCAAAAGCGTCAACAATTGCTTCAGTAATAAGCAGCGATGATTTTTATGAAATATATCCATTAACAGCAAAAAATCCCATATATAAATTCGCACTTGACGGCAAGGTGAGTCTTAAAAGTAAAACGAGTTATATCAGGTTTATTTTAGTTGACAGCAATAACAATGAACTCTTGGTTTACGAAGCATATCCGTTACTTTCAGGAATTAATTCAACAGTATTGAATAATGCCTGTGAGGAAACCTGTCTCTTAGGCGGGATCGTACCGAAACTGCTTAAAGTATACGGATATAATACGTCTTACGAGATAAGCAAAATCAGGCAATCTGCACAAATAAAAGAAGTTCAGACTGGCTTGCGAGAGTCGGATATCACCGATAAAAGATTAAATATGCAAAAGAATCTTGCCATGGTAAAAATAAATAAAATCAACAGGCAAATAGAAGTAAAAGGATTTAAATGGAAAGCCGGAGAAACCTCTATCTCCAGTCTTACCTATGCGGAAAAAAGAAAACTATTTTCGAATCCAGATGATCCGAATGATGACAGGCTTCCCAATCTGCAGGGTCTTGAATATTATAAGGGTGGAGTATTTGAAATAGCATCTGACAAAAGTCAGTCTGTCCAGCAAGATTCATCGGCATCGTCAGATTTGCCGGATAATTTCGACTACCGTAATTATCAGGGAGAAAACTGGATGACGCAGGTAAAAGACCAGCAAACATGCGGCAGTTGTGTAGTTTTTAGTTCTATTGGAACACTTGAAGCTATCATTAATCTTTATTATAACCAACATTTGAATTTTGATTTATCCGAACAACAAACATTATCATGCAGTTATCAAGGATCATGCTACAAAGGTTGGAATGTAGAAGGAGTATTGGGTTTTTTAAGAGATGTTGGAACATATGAAGAAAAGTGTTGGGAGTATGCTGATAATGATCAAGGTTGTTATGAAGGCGGCAGCTGTGGTTCTTACTTAGGCATGCCGGAAATAAACGTTAAGATCAATAATTTTCAACCGGTTAGTCAAAATGAAAATGACATCAAAACTGCATTGTTGCAGAACGGCCCCTTAGTCTTTGGTTTACAATCAATGGGGCACGCAATGGTTTTGCTAGGATGGGAGATTGATCAGGGTAGTAAAAAAACTATTTGGTATTCAAAAAATAGTCACGGAATTAGTTCAGGAGAGAGCGGATATCTTAAATTCACGACAGACATCAATGATTTCAGATCAATTTATAAAATATCAGCACCGATAATAACTAACAAAAAAACACCTAAAAACTATTCTATAAACTGTGATGACAGGGATGGTGATAATTATTGCTATTGGGGAATTTCTAGAAATAGACCTGGGACATGTCCGGCTACCTGTTTATCAGGAAAAGATTGTAATGATCTTGATCCGACTATCGGTTCGACCGGTTGTATTTCTTCGTCGGATGATTCATCTAGGTATTGTCAGGAAACAAGCAATCCCTACAATGTAAGCGGTTCAGGAGTATGCAATAGTTCTGGTACTGTAAGTTTTACATTGCCAAGAGATAATGATTGCGATCAGAATGTTTGCTGTTCCGCATCAGGCAGACGTGACCGGGTCTGTGTGGTCCTTAGCCACAAAAATGCCGATGACAATTGTAAGGAAGGTGACAGTGATGTCCGTTATTTGGCAGACATAAATCATTCAACCTGTCCGTCATCAGGTGACCCAAGTTATATACAAAATATCCCGGCTGTTTATAGTTTCCGTAAGCATGTTGCTCCGGTTTTCCGTAATGGAGAGTCAGTCAAGGTCTGTATCAAGGATTATTCGTGCCGCGCAAGTGACGGCAGTCTTGACGGATCTTATTGGCGGTGTTCGGAAGCATTCTCTTGTGGTGAGATACCAAGATTGCCAACCGCTATCCAAAGTCCAACCCCAGCCTTATAATATTGTTTTGAATAATAGATATTTATATCTTGTAACTTGAAACTTTCTAACCTCCGCGGTTCTTATCTTCTAGTTTATTTGTTGCGTCAAACCGCAGGGGTTTTTTGAATGAGATCCCGAATCCCAACTTCGCTATGGTTTTATTACTTTTTAAACCTTTGAAACTTTTTGAACTTTTTGAATTATAATCCTTAGCATGTCGAAGGACTTTTATAACTTTAATTCATTTGACACTTTATCTTTTTATATATATATTTTTAATATATGAATAAAAAATTGTCTAAACTAACGCCCGTACTGTTTGTTATTTTTATTATTGCAATTCTTGCCATTATCCTTTCTCTTGGCAACCGTAAACAGACGCTAAGTTCAAGAGCTGCAAGTGGAGTACCAACAATGATAGTAATGCCTTCGATATCACCGACATTTTCTCCAAATAATCCCAGTGTCCCACCTATGGTGACAATGCCTCCCCAAACTATTTTGTCAGGAACATGGGGATTCGGTGGGTATAACTGGTGTTATCCCGGAACACATTGTGAGACAGAATGGCTTGATGCACCGGATAAACCGATTTATTGTCCTGCCGGTATGGGAATCGCAAATAGTGGAACATATATAAAAAGAGCCGATGGTAAGAAAAAATTTATTGGTCGGAGTAGCATTTGTTTTTTTGGACCCACAGAACCAACGCCAACAAGTTTTCCATTACCAACAAGAACACCAACTGTATTACCGCCAACAAGTTTTCCATTACCAACAAGAACACCAACTGTATTACCGCCAACAAGAGTTCCTACACCGATAGTTGAGCCTACAACTGAGCCACCAACCAGGGTTCCGACGCCGATAATACAATAAGTTCAGCTAATAAACTAACAAAGCTACTTTCCGTTAACTAGTAATGGAGTGTTTATAATCCGCGGTTGTTATCTTCTGGCCTATTTGTTGTATCAAACCGCAGAGGTTAAATAAACAACGATTTTTCAAACTTTCCTTGTCCTTCGAAGCCTCGACTATGTCCTGGGCGAAGGAGGATGAACTTTATAACTTTATAACTTTCTTATATAATCTCCATATGATTAGAACAAGAATTGCGCCTTCACCAACAGGACAGGATATTCATGTGGGAACAATTGCGACTGCTCTTATGAACTATGCCTGGGCAAAAAAAAATAACGGCAAATTTATCGTAAGAATTGAGGATACCGATAGAAGCAGATGGGTTAAAGGCAGCGAAGAAAGAATGTTGAAGACACTAAACGAAATCGGTTTGACAGCTGATGAATCTCCGCTGGTTGGTGGTAATTTTGGCCCATATAGACAATCGGAGAGACTGGATCTGTATAAAAAATATGCCGAACAACTGGTAAAATCCGGCCATGCTTACTACTGTACCTGTTCCAAAGAAAGATTGGACAAGTTGAGAGAAGAAAGACAAAAACAAAAATTGATCCCCAGATACGACAAGTTTTGTCTGAGCAGACAAGAAATTATTGCTGACGAGATTAAAAAAGGAAGTTCCTATGTGGTGAGGTTGAATGTTGAACCGGGCAAGGAAATTATTATTAACGATATTGTCAGAGGTGAGGTAAGATTCAATACAGATAATATTGATGATCAGGTTTTGCTGAAGTCAGACGGTTTTCCGACTTATCATCTGGCAGTCGTAGTTGATGATCATCTGATGGAGATATCCCATGTGATCAGAGCAGAGGAGTGGCTATCTTCAACACCAAAACATATCCTGATTTATAGAGCCCTAGGCTGGGATCTGCCTGTTTTTTGCCATGTATCGCTGTTACGAAACAGCGACCGTTCGAAACTTTCCAAAAGAAAAAATCCTGTTTGGGCTTCTGATTATCTTAGTCAGGGTATACTGCCCAAAGCCTTGCTTAATTATCTCTCGCTTATGGGCTGGAGTCATCCTGAGGAAAAGGAAATTTATACTCTTGATGAATATGTAAATGTTTTTGATCCGAAGGATCTGCAAAAAACTGCGCCGGTTTTTGACCCGGTGAAACTGGAGTGGATGAATGGGGAATACATAAGACAGTTAAAAGTTAAGAGTTTAGAGTTAAAAGTTATCAACTACATTGGCGACAAATACAATCGAGATATTGTTGGAAGAACAATTCCTCTGATCCAGTCGCGGATGAAAAAGTTCGCAGATTATCTACCGCTCTGCGGATTTTTCTTTACTGCACCTGAAAAATACGAAATTGATCTTTCAGGTAAAAAAAATATGTTGGAAGACATTCACAAAGAGCTGGAGAGTATGGCTGACTGGAAGGCTGTTGTAATAGGCGAATCAATGCAGAAACTGGCTGAAAGGTTAAGTATAAAAAACAGCGAGTTTTTCACCATCCTTCGCGTAGCGATCTCAGGTAAGAAAGTCTCTCCGCCATTAAATGAATCAATGGAGATTTTAGGAAAAGAAGAGTGTTTGGAAAGAATAAAGAAATTGATCGGTCCGCCTTCGCGAAAATTAACCATGGTGTAATTTCGATAGTGAGTAGTTGCATTTTCGCTACGGACGGATTTCGGCTCCAGATGAGTCGAGGAAGATAACTATCGATCGCAATCTAAGGAGCCTCAACAATATTCGGTAAGATTTGGTAATATCCGGCAATATTCGGTAAGAAAATGCTACAATAATATCATGAGGATTCCTCCAGACTACAAAATTACATCTGAAATGCTTGAATTAATCGCCAAGATTGATGCTAACAGGTTTTTTTTGCGATCATATCCGATTCCCCATAAGGTAAAAAAAAATTTACATAGAAAAAGCCTTCTCAAAAGTTCTTTATTTTCCGCAAAAATCGAAGGCAATGAACTGACTCTAGAAAATATTAACAGCAGTTCAAAACAAAGAGAAAAACAGGAAGTCGCCAACATTCTCAATACAATCAGCTATGTTGACAAAGAAATAATATCCGGACAGAACATCAGTATTGAAATAATACTACAGCTTCATGAATTAACGCTCAAAGGACTTTCTCCTGAAGCAGGCAGATTGAGGAAAGAATTCAGCGCGATTTTTAACCAGGCCGGCATAGCCGTATATACGCCGCCTCCGCCGGGTGAAATTAACAAATTAATTAATGATCTTTTGGGATTCATTAACAGAAGCGGGGAAAAATTTCCTCTAGTCTTGGCTTTTGTCACTCATCTTGTTTATGAAAAAATCCATCCGTTTCTTGACGGTAACGGCAGAGTCGGTCGTCTATTGGTTTTTTTGATCATGAAAATAAGGAATTATGATTTTGGAATTTTTATTCCCTTTGAAGAACGGTTGAATGAAAGGAAAGACGATTATTATTATTTCTTGGACATTGGGTTAAAACAACCGGAAAGATATCTCCTGTTTATGCTCAAGATTTTTTTTGAGCAAACAGAGGATATCAAAAAAGAGGTTTTAAATTATAATAATGACAAAAAAATACTCTTGCCGCCAAGACAGGATGAACTATTACAGATAATCAAAGACCACCGGGTTGTTTCCTTTGATTTTCTCTGCCGGAGATTTCTTCAGGTTCCCAAACGTACTCTGCGTTATGACGTCAAAAAGCTTTGCGATCAAAAACTCATTACTAAAATCGGTAAGACGAAAGGAAGTTATTATCGGGTGACTGACAATTAATTGTAAAACACTTCCTGCCAGTGGGCATTGGTTTCGACAGTAAGATCAAGGTAGATTTTTTTAGCCGTAGCCAGTTCAATTTCTTTTCTGGCCATTGAGCCGAGCTCTTTAATCCGCTTTCCCCCTTCACCGATAAGCATTTTTTTGTAGCGGTTATCGGTTGTCAGGATACGGGCTTTGATGTAGGTTAACTTATCATTCCTCTCGATAATTTCGTCGACAACTACCGTCACCGTATAAGGGATTTCTTCACCCATTTTTAGGAAAACTTTTTCCCTGATTAACTCGGAAATAAAAATGTTGCTGTCGATATTAAGAACCGGGTAGACAAGTTTTTCTTTTCGGTCTTGGCGGTCTTTCGGATCGATTTGCGGCAAATACTCAAAAATTTTTTCCAGTAACGGTTTGGTGTGGGTTTTGTTGATGGCAGATATCTGAAAATGATCGCTAAACTCGTCTTCCAGGAATTTATACTGAGGCAGGTATGATTGACCTTCGGCATCGATCTTATTGATAACGAGAATTTTCGGTTTGTTAATCTTCCTGACAATTCCCAGCACCTTGGCTTCTTCAAAATCGCGTCTTCTGGATTGGTCGACCATATAAACAACAACATCAACCTCTTCCTGGATGGCTTTCAAGGTATTGAGATTGATTTTTTTTGACAAAAGATCTTGGGCTTTAGCAAAAATACCCGGGGTATCGATAAAGATGATTTCACCCCGGTCATCCTCATAAATTGCTTTGATCGGGAAGCGGGTAGTTTGGGGTTTAGGTGATGTTATGGCTACTTTTTGACCAATAATATTATTGACAAAAGTTGATTTTCCGACATTGGGCCGACCGATCAAAAGCACTCTTCCGTATCTCATGCGCTAATTCTAACACAGAAAGACGGTAAATTTATTACAATAGGAGCGTGGAAGATAAGGAAGTGATTATAAAAATCAGGCAGGGCGAGATAGATTATTTCTCCCATATCGTTAAGAAATATTCGGGAAAGATTAATAAATTGGTTACTGCCAAGTTGTTTAACAAGACCGATGTTGACGATTTGCTTCAGAATATTTTCCTGAAATTTTACAAAGCAATTTATCGTTTCGACCTCAACAAACCGGTTTTGCCATATCTTTATCAGATTGCCAAAAATGAATTAAAAATGTATTACCGGTCACACCGGCAGAGTCTCCCTTTGTCCGAAGAGTTAAAAGATGAAGAAAAAGATTTGATAATGATTGATGATCTGGACAACTATTTAAAGGGACTGTCAAAGGACCAGCAGACTGTATTAGAATTATTAGTGGACGGATTTGATCATCAGGAGATTGCCCGTAAATTGAATAAACCGGTAAATACGATTAAAACCTTAGTCAGGCGCGCCAGATTAAAAATTAAGTCGATCCATGAAAAAAATAGAAGATAAAATCATCAAGAAAGTTTTTGTTTACGAAACAAAAAAAACTTTTTTTCAGGGTATTTTAAAAATTGTTTTTTTTATTATTATTTCCTTTCTGACAGTTATTATCGGGCAGGCAGCTTATGAGATTATTAAAGAATCGGGGAGTCTTGATTTTGTGGCGATCTTCGGAGAAGACATTGAGATAATTCAGAAAAACCTAGGGGACTCTATGTATGTGTTTTTTCAGGAGACACCGAAACTGCTGATTCTCTTAATATTTATTGGATTGGCAGCGCTTATTTATTTAGTCTTAACATTTGTTAAAAAATATCCTATTATTAGGAACAGGGTTAAAGCATTACTAAAATTTTGGTTTGACAAATAATATGAAAAAAATTATTCCAATTATTTTCTTTATAATACTGGCAGTTGGCGGTCTGATTATTTTTTTGCTGATAAGAAAAGATAAAAACATTTTTCCTGAAGAAAATTCAACTCAGCAGAGAACAGGGACAGCTAATAATGAAGCCAATATTGAATTATCTCCAACCGATATGGCAGTTAACGGAAGTTCAACGGGGGATATAAGTAACCAGGGATTGACGATAGTTATCAATGAACCGGCGGATAAGGTAACGGTATCATCGGAAAAACTAACCATTAAAGGAACTGTTTCAACTCCATCGGCCGAAGTTTTCATTAACGATAACGAGATTAAAACCGATGCTGCAGGCAATTTCTTTACTGAAGTGAGTCTTGATGAAGGCGAAAATGAAATAATTATCATTGCCAATGATGAGCAGGGTAATTATGCGGAGAAAACTTTAACGGTGAATCTTCAGGCAAAACAATAAGTGAAACTTTTTTGTAAATGGCTGCATATATATTAATATAAGGACAAATATTCATTTGCCCTTTTTAATTATTAATTTAAGTAAACAAATATTATGAAAAAGGTATTGATTGCATTAATAATCTCCGGTTACTTTTTTTTCATTCCCCATGAATCATTAGCTGCGAAACCATGGCAGCAATTACTGAAAACACAAAAAGAGACGAGAAAAGAAATTAAAGAAACAGTGGAGGAAGAGGGTAAAGAAGAAGGCTCGACCCAAGCCGAGATAAGAAACAGAATAAAAGAAGAAATTAAAGAAACAAAAAAAGAAAATAAAAGTTTGATTGAACAATTGAAGGAGAAATTCAAGGGATTCAAGTTCGTAGCCAGAATAAACGGAACGATTAAAACCATTGGAACAGATATAATGACGGTTATTACAGATGATGATAAAACTTACGATGTTTATGTTACTGACAAGACGATATTAAGACGACGTTTCTGGGGCAAAGCCAGCTGGGATGAATTCGTAATCGGTAATAAAGTCAATGTCATTGGCAAATGGAAAGACGAGACAAAGACTCAGATCGATGCCCATCTTATCAGAAATATTTCTATCCAAAAAAGAAACGGTGTTTTCTTCGGTAGTGTTACGACTAAAAACAGCGATAACTTTGTTATGAAAGCCGAAAAAAAAGGTGATCAATCGGTCTATTTTTCAGACACAACGAAATTCGAAAACCGTAAAGAGGAAACGATCGGTTATGAGGATATCAGTGTCGGTCATAGAGTCCGAGTCAAGGGATTATGGGATAGCGAACTTAATAAAATAACCGAAGTAACCGAGATTAAGGATTTTTCCTTACCGGTTCAATCGGTAAAACCAAGTATTAGTCCAAGCATCACACCAAGCGTCACACCAAGTGTTACCCCAACTCCGACAACAAATCCGTAACCAATCAGGTAAAATCTGAGGTTATGGGAAAAGAAAGAGGAGGATTTTCATTGGTGGGCTGGCAAAACAAAAAAGAACAGCGATTAATTGGCGCGATCTGTCCTTTATGCCAGACTCGGTTTTTTCCTGCTATGGCACGTAAAGTCTGCCCAAAATGCAGAACTCCTCTTATATCTAAACCTGAACCAGTTAAAGCAGAAAGCTGATCATTACTTCTTTTTTTGATAAAATATGATGACGGTGTCATTCCGGGCTCGACCGGAATCGTTGTTAATGGGGGGTCGTCTAATGGTAGGACATCTGCCTTTGGAGCAGAGTATTCTAGGTTCGACTCCTAGCCCCCCAGCATTAGAGCTTCACAACGAGCTAAGCGAGTTGATGAAGCTCTTATGTCCTTCCGAAGTGAATACTTTGTTTGCGTGGACGTAGACCACGAAACAAACATGAACGAAGGAGGACAAGAAGGACGATATTTTCGGATCACTTCAGGGTGGTGAAGTGAACTTTGTTCTACTTCACCACATAAAAATGTTTCTTTTAGAAACATATCAACACTTCAATATTGCGTTTATGTTTTAATGGGTCTGAAAGATGAAGCTTTTTATGAGATTATTTTTCCGGAATTTGAGTATTGAACTAATATACGGATGATTGATATTTCCTGTTATGGCGTGGGGGTCGGAGTCGATGTTGTACTCGGTGTTGGGGTTACAGTTGGCGTTGGAGTTTGGGTTGGGGTAACATCTGACCCGGTTGTGCTGACTGACGTTGTCGGAGTCGCTTCAACAGCTTTTTCCCCGCCGGTTGTGATAACAATATCAAACCCGCTATCTTCATCAAGGTTCGTGGATTTGATTTCGATATCATCAAAAGTTATTTTTAATTCATTTTCTATGTCATCGGCAATATCGTCAAATCCCTCTTTAAACTCGATTGTGGTAACCGCATGATCAAAGTCTTCCGCATTGGCGGTTTTGATTTTCTCAGTATCATATCCTGCCGCCTCAAGGACGTCAACAACAGTTCCGGCCTGTCCGGCAGTACCGGTTCCGTTTAACACCTGAATGGTCACTGATTTCTTATCAATTTCCGGCTTTTTAGTGGGAGTGGGTGCCTGGGTTTCGGTGACTGTGGGGATCGGCGGTTCTGTTTCTTTTGATTTCCTGAATATTAGGATAGCCCCGGCAATTAAGGCCAGAACAATCAGGATAATAAGAATTGATGAAGTTTTCTTACTTTTATTTGCGTCTATCTGGCTTGAATAAGGTGAAACAATGTCTACCATAAATTTGACTATTATCTACTTAATATATACCATGAATTTTTAAATTTGCAAGTGAAATGCAATTACGGTAAAGTATATTCGGCAGGTGAGATTATTTATGCAACAAAAAAAAATTGAATGGCTGATTATTCTGACTGATAAATATCCTCAGTCAAGGAAGTTCTATAAGGAGATATTGGAATTCAAGATAATAAGAGAAATGCCCAATGAAGAATTCACCCAGTTTAAACTCAGGAACTGTTATTTTGCCATTTACGGAAGAAAAGGTCTGGAGAAAATCGTGGATAAAAAATATCTGAGAAAACCCGGGAGCACAATCTTCACTCTGTCAGAAACAGACAATATCGATAAACAGTATGAAGAGCTTAAAGATAAAGGGGTAAATTTTATCAGTAAACCGGCGACTCAACCATGGGGACAACGAACCGCTTATTTCACTGACCCTGACGGTTATATCTGGGAAATTCAGCAATGGATGAGCTGAAAGTGGGGGGGGTCACTTACTTTGTAGTTGAAATCGATTGAGGGGATAATTGGGACTTGTCCGACTGATTCTTATATCTGGCGATAACCAGTACCATCAAAATAAAATAAAGCAACTGCGGCAAACCGTTGTAAATTCTTGTAGCTAAACTCCATGTCTGGATTGAAACACCTTGTCCAATATACTGATACAAGGACGGGATAAGATTTTTTATTGTATTTAGAACTATTGGCAAGGTCAAACCATAAAGAGAGAGGATATAGACCGTTTTATAGGCGAGGTTTTTTTTAAGGATTTTGGCGGTAATGAAAAAGAGGAAAGCAGCAAGCAGAAGAAAGATTAATTGACCGATGAGCATGAATAATGCAGCTATAAAAGGACTAAGAATCAATAATAAGCTAACTAGGACAATAATAATTGTCGGCAGATAATTAACATAGGGTAAAATCATATTGGTGAATTGATCATATTTGGATTGGTTCATTACAAAATTATAGTTTTCAAGGGGATAGATTTTTAATGTTTTTTTATTGCCGTCATTAGTTATGATTCCGGTTTTAGTAATGAGGATAGCGGTTCTGTATTTGCTGAAATCTTCATAACGGGCTTTGGTATCAATGGTAATAAAATGATAATTATCCGCCCTTGTTTTTTCATCAATTATTGGCAGTTCAATAAAATAAGGTTCTTTGGCATTGGTTTGCAGTTGGCCATTTTTTACTGTTACAACCAGGTCTTTGGGATAACCGGCCTTGACGAACCGGGTGATATTCTGAACGAGTGTGGGTAAAGATCGGGTTTGGGGAATTAAAGTAATAGCTGTTTTTACAGAACCGATAAACAATGTTAAGACGATTAACAAATAAAGGTATTTCAACGCATCAAAAAATGTTTTTGATACGAGGCCGTGAAAATAATCAGGATCATACAAACAGTGTTTGACTGTGTTGAAAAAAGAGTCTTTCGGCAGTGTAGACATGATCTAATTCTAGCATATTGATAAAAAAAACTCAGAGCAGTTTAGGTGTGCTCTGAGTAAAAAAAACAGGCGGTCTAAACCAATAATATATATTTATGATTGGTGTAATTATGGTTATACCGCTCGCAAATAAATTTGCTCGAGTATAAACCCCTCTAAGCTGCTTTGGCCCCGCTAAGCGGGGCAAACCAGCATAAGACGGGTATAGATACTGATTTTTTTATTTTATCTCGGTAATTCCCTGCAATTACCTTGATGTTTACTTCTTTCTGACTGAAATACAGGCTCTTTCTGTATTTCATAATCAAAGAATATCTTTCAAAACTGAAGAAACGCTGAATAAATTGAGGTATTTTTTTACTGCTATAATTATTTCATATGAATAACATAAACGGTCTGACATATTCGGAGATGATTTATCTTTTTGCGGACAGGGCAGTCAAAGAGCGGTCAAAGCTCTTCAACTACGACACTCATCCGTCAGGAGAAAAGATAGCAGTCAAACCGCTTTCCCACAAGATGGTTACGGCAGCCATTGCCTATCTGGTTGACAAAGGATATTTAGCTTTGTCAATAAAAAATGTCAAGAAACTGTTTATTTTTCCCGGCAAAGAAGTCTTCGGTAAAAAGCTAAAAGAAGCCGGATCCGATGTCACCGGTATTGAAAAGATACTGCTTAATAGTTTCAAAGATGAGAAAGAACTGCACAAAGCTGTCTACTGGTTGCTTAATGATGACGAATCATCTCCCTGGGGCCAGATGGTCTGGTTGTCCAAAAACAGTCTGGCGGAAAAAGGCTATTTAGTATTGGAAAAAGAACGCAAGAATATATTTACAGCGAAAAGATATCTTTTCGGAGAAAAAGATATGAAGACAGTTGCTCCTTTGTATGAAGAAGCGGAAAAAAGCCTGACCCAATTTTCTGTAAAACCTGAGATCGGTAAGATGACTCAGAATATAGTTATCAGATCCATAGCTGCCCGGCGTGAACAGAGTTCGTCTGACGATTAACCGGTTACTCCTTTTTCCAGGAGGCAATCAAGAAACTGGCAAGAAAATATATTAATAATGCCTGCCAGAACAGTATTGATAAGAGGGCAGTGCTTAAAAAAACGGCAATTAACTCTCTTTGCCTGCCATAAGTGACGATAAGAATGGAGCCGATTTTTGCCATAATAAATAAGCAGAATATCCCCAGACACGGGGAAAAAATAACCGGGAAAATCACCGGATGCCTCATGGTCTCCAACACTGATTTATAAGGATGGAAAGTAAAACCAATAACTGTTTTGATCCAGATATAGCTGATATATAAAGTCAGGACTGATTTTTTCATAATCGGCTGAATAAGCGTAAAATAAAATCGGTATAAGATTTTCCGATTAACATTCTGATAGTCAAAGTTAAGATAAACGCTAGCGGAATAAGATATTTCCACGGATGATTGCTGAGCCAGCGGCTGACATATAAAAAAATCTTCGGGTAAGGCATGGAGCTTAATAATCGCTCCTGTTCTTTTGCCCGCAGCTGCAGTTTCCTGATAAAATCACGTTCTTGCATAGGTTTTTTTGAAACTTTGGCGCGCCCGGTACAATAATGACTCGGTTGCCTTAAATGACTGATTCATAATAACGGCGATTTGTTTGACGGGTATATCTTCTTCGTAATGCAGTTTGAGAATATCCCGGTATTCTTTTGACAAAGAATGCAGGGTGGATTCGATTTTGTCACGGATAATATTTTTTTCATACTGAAAGTCAGGTCGGTGGATTTCATTACTGATCAATTCCATGAAAGGGAGCTGCGAGAGTAAAATGGTTTTTAATTTCTTTTTGCGGTAATAGTCGACGATTTTGTTATGGGCGATTTGGTAGAGATATGACTTAATGTAATTATGGTTGCGCAGTAGAGCCAGGCTATCGATGATATCAAAAAAAACATCATTCAGGATTTCTTGGGCATCTTCTTTGGCGACTTTACTGACAATATATCGGAGAATCAATCGGGAGTATTTCCGGTAGAACAATTCAACTGCCTGTTCATCACCTTGAAGTATGCGTTCGATTAAACATAGACTCATACGTATATTATAGACCAAAATCAGGTTAGCTAAAATCCGCGAATGATTTAATCCCTATTCACGACTATTGTAGTATACCGCTAATTTTTATGTAACAGATATGACAGAATTAGTTGTCTTGGTTGATGACCATAATAATCCAATCGGAACAGCTGATAAATCAACTGTTCACTCCCAAAAGACTCCTTTGCACAGGGGGATATCAGTCTTTCTTTTTAATGGTCATAAACAGTTATTGATTCAGCAAAGAAGCCGCAAGAAAAAAACCTGGCCGCTTGTCTGGTCAAACAGCTGCTGCGGACATCCTGGTCCCAATGAAACCAATATGGATACTGCCGCAAGAAGACTGGAATATGAGTTGGGGGTGAGCAAATCTTCCTTAAGCGTAATCCTGCCTGATTATCAATATCAGCATGTTAAGAACGGAATATCAGAGAATGAAATTTGTTGCGTTTTGACAGCAGTGACTGATCAGGAGCCAATAATCAATACTGATGAGGTGGAAACAGTCAAGTGGATCCCCTGGAAAAACTGGCTGAACGAAATTAAAAATAACCCGAAAAAATATTCAGAATGGTCAATTGAAGAAACAGGGTTGCTCATCAAAAATCCTGAATTTATGAAATTTATTCAGCTATAGCGATTATGAATACACAAATCCAATTAATAAAAATCGGCGGTTCAATTATTACCGACAAAAGCAAACCTTATAAACCAAACTGCGCTATTATCCATGCCATTGCCAGGAAAATAAAAATGATTGATTCGCCTTTGATTGTCGCTCATGGAAGCGGCAGTTTCGCACACACCTCGGCCAGTCTTTACGGCGGAGTCCACGGATACAGTTCAAAACTGGGATTTGCCAAAGTTGCCAGGGATGCCATGGAAATCAACCGGATCGTGATGGACATTTTTATTGAAGAGCAGCTGCCTGTAGTTTCGTTGCGGCCGCTGAGCCTGATGACTTCCAAAAACGGCAGACTGAAAGAATCTTTTTTTGAACCTGTTTTAATGGCTCTGGAGCAGAGCTTTATTCCGGTTGTTTACGGGGATGTAATTTTTGACGAAAAATGGAAGAGCACTATTTTTTCCGGAGAGGCGACCTTGAATTATTTGTGTTTATATTTATTGAAGAATAAATACCGGGTGAAAAACATTATCCAGCTGAGCAATATTGAGGGTATCTATGACAAAAATAATCAGGTCATTCCTCAGATTAACCATGTTAACTGGGCTGATGTGAGGAAGAATATCAGCGGCAATGGCAAGGCTGATGTAACCGGAGGCATAGTCCACAAAATTGAAAATGCCATTGAGATAGCCAAAACCGGCATTAGAACAATTATTATTAATGGCAATAATGCTGAGAATCTTATTTCCGCGATTAACAAAGAGAAAATCGGGACAATGATTTCGTATTAATATTTATAAGATCTTAATATGCTTAAACATGTGGCAATCATCATGGACGGTAACAGAAGGTGGGCGCGCAGTAAAAAACTGCCTATTTTCGCAGGCCATAAAAAAGGGCTGGAAAGGGTAGAGGATATAACTCTTTATGCCATAAGAAAAGGCATCAAACATATTACTTTTTGGGCCTTTTCAACCGAGAACTGGAACCGCGAAAGAAATGAAGTCCAATCATTGATGAGTCTTTTCCGCAGAGTGATTCAGATAAAATATTTGCAAAAAATCATTAATCAGAGAGCGAGGATCGTTATCCTTGGCGATGTGACTGCTTTTGCCAAAGATATCCAAATCAATATCAGGGAATTGATTGAAAAAACAAAGAATAACCAAACGATTACGGTGAATATCGGATTGAATTACGGCGGAAGAGCTGAGATTATGCACGGGATTAATTGTCTGTTAAAAGAAAAGCAGGAAAAAATAAGCGAAGCGGAGTTCTCGCGATATTTATATACTTTTGGACAGCCGGATCCGGATCTGATTATAAGAACCGGAGGGGAAAAACGCCTGAGCGGTTATTTGCCCTGGCAGTCAGTCTACAGCGAGTTATACTTTACCAAGACTTATTGGCCGGATTTCACCCGGTCTGCTTTTGCCAAAGCATTACGTGATTATTCCCAAAGGCAAAGACGATTCGGAAAATAAAATAAAAATCAGACTTCAGTTGACTTTCAGCCGGAGATCAGTTATTTTTATAATTAATTACTAATTTTTTAATCTTATGAAGAAGAATAATCTTTTATTTTTCTATATTGCCGGCGGCATGGTTTTGATGATATTTTTTTTAGCCTACTTAATTCAGGTCCAGAAAATTGCCATCAAGAGTAAGGCTGCTGTAACAGAAAGCAATCCTTTAGCAACCCAAACTTCATTGTCTGAATCAGACGAATATTCTGTTGAATTTTTGAAAAGTTCACCCGTAACGCCAACCATTCAACAAAGTCCGGAAATAGGTTCGGGCAATGTACAGGTATTAGCTAATGTTCAACAGACTGATGGCGATTATGAGTATAGGGTCTATAAAAAAAATGGTCTGTTATATAGTTATCATGCCGGGAATGGGAACAGGTATATGACTATTAACAATGTTGTTCGGGGAATGAGCAATAATTATGATGAATTGACGAATTATCTTGCGCCCGATGGAAGAACTGTCGAGAATGTTATGATAATGCCATACGAAAATGGCGAGTTTAATTTTTCTGCAAGTTATCATTATGATTATCCTTCTCCGGAACCAACAGATACAGCAGAAGCATTGCAGTTTTACGCAAAAAGATCAAACGGTAGTCTTGTTGCGTCTGTGCAAAACATATCAAATGTTGCACGGACCATAAAATACCATATAAATGGTGCCAACCTTAAAGAAAAAATACTGGGTCCGGGCGAACAGTTTTCGCCTGGATATGTGGCCACTAATTTTATTGTTTTTCTCCGAGCAATAAATTATGTGCAGTATGAGCCGGCAGTATTCTGGATAGAAAGAAAAGATGCGCCATATTTTAGCAAAGCGGAACTAAAGAAGGATAAATGGACAATTAAAGGAGCTAATCTAAATCTGATTAATCAGATTTCGATAGTAAGTTGCGAAAGTGATACGCATTGTTTTCCGGGAGGAGATTCGTATGTGATCAATAAATTTGATATATCAGGTGATAAAATTAAATTTACCTTTAAGGTTCCCAAGAGTGATTTTCCAGTTATACGCGTGCGTGGAGAATCATGTGTGCGAGAAAGCAATGAATTTATCGTGAAAAAGAAATAAATCTTTTGCTTAAATCATTACCGAAAAATAAAATATTTTATTTCTATATCCTTCGCTGTTCGGATAATACGCTTTATTGCGGGCAGACTAATAATCTGGAAAAAAGAATCAAAGAACATAACTCCGGTTCTGCAAGATGCGCCAAATATACCCGCGGCCGTAGACCAGTAAAACTGGTTTATTCGGAAAAATATTCTACCCTCAAAGAAGCCATGCAGCGCGAATGGCAGGCCAAACACTGGCCGCGTAAAAAAAAGGATGCCTTAGTTACCGGATATAGTCAACACGACCTCGGGAGTCTGGTGGACTATGGGGACAAGCTAAATAATGTTACAGGTTAAGTAAACAAAAGGCGTTTAATGTTGATATTGCAATAAACAATATCAACAAACTCAAAGTAGGCTGCGACATATCAAAAAAAAATTGTCTTAAAACTCTGAGATGTCATAAAAAAATAAAAAATTAATAGGGGATGGGAGAAATTTTGTGGAAAGTGATAAAATATATCCATGACGAATACTTCATATAAACCTCTGAAAGCTCGATGAGCAATATATCACATTTCATTTTTGAGCCTAAATTGTTGCATATATACAACAAAAGTACTAAACTAGTTCATATTAAGGCTCTTTTTTAATCGAATGATCAATAAAAAACTTAGCGGTTTAATAAAAAAAATTCATAAGTTTCGCGATGATCGAGATTGGATGCAGTTTCATAATTCGAAAGACATGGCGCTTGCTCTATCAATCGAAGCTTCTGAACTTCTCGAAGTTTTTTTATGGAAGAATAAACAAGAGGTTGAATCCTTCATTGAAGATAAAAAAAATATTGAAAAAATTTCTGATGAGTTAGCAGATGTATTTACTTTTGCCATTGAGCTTGCTGATAATCTTGGCATAGATATTGAAAAAGCAGTAAATAAGAAATTGATAAAAAACAATAATAAATATCCTGTTGAGAAAGCTAAAGGGTCACATAAGAAATATACAGATCTAAAATAATATGCAACTTTATTCCGGTCCGATTACGCAGTTTGTAGATGACACGATTCAAAATCAAATTGCCACCAAACTTCATGATTCTTTCTTTGAATATTTTGGACATAACCCCTCAAACTCAGAAGTAAGCTCCTGGAGGAATTCATTAAGAGCTGTTAAAGATGTGTTTACCGTTTCGGAGTTTGTTGATCATGGAATAATATTAGAATATCAATTGCCTTTATCTTCTAAGCGATTGGATTGTATGATTTGTGGGAGAGATGAATCAGGAAAAGATAATGCTGTGATAATTGAACTTAAACAATGGGAAAAATGTGATGTTGGGGTTAGTGATAAAGTAGTTACCTGGGTTGGCGGAGGGAATAGAGAAGTACTCCATCCCTCGGTTCAAGTAGGTCAATACAAAACTTATTTAGAGCAAAATCACACTGTTTTTTATGATTCAGATCCAATTAAGTTAAACGCATGCACATACCTACATAACTATACTTTAAACCGTGATGATTCTATATTATCTTCTCAGTTTGAAACCTATCTGCAACAATATCCTCTTTATAGTGGGTCTGATGTTAATAGTTTAAGTTCGTATTTAAAGAAACGATTAGATCTGGGGAACGGAATGGCAGTATTGGAACGAATTCAAAAAAGTAAATATGGACCAAGCAAAAAGTTACTTCAACAGATAGTAAAAGTTATAAAAGATAACGAAAGATATATTTTGCTAGATAATCAACTTGTTGCATTCGACAAGGTTATGAATCTTGTTCGGTACGGTCTACATAATAAGAAAAAATCAGTTGTGATTGTAAAGGGTGGTCCTGGTACAGGAAAATCTGTAATAGCAATTAATTTATTGGCAGAATTATCGAAATTAGGATTTAATGCCCAATATGCTACTGGTTCAAGGGCATTTACAGAAACTCTTCGTAAAACCATAGGAAAAGGAGGTTTCGACCAAGTCAAATACTTTAATAGTTATATTACAGCAGAATCAAACATGATTGATGTTCTTGTTGCTGATGAGTCACACAGAATACGTATTACAAGTAACAATATGTATACTCCTCGGGCAAAAAGATCAAACCTGCCACAAGTAGAAGAATTGATAAACGTAGCAAAGGTTCCAGTATTTTTTATTGATGATCGTCAGAACGTAAGACCTGGAGAGATTGGGTCATGTAACCATATAAGAGAAAATGCTGAAAGACTTGGATGTAGCGTTCATGAATACCAACTAGATATCCAATTTAGATGTCAGGGTTCAGATAAATTTGTTCAGTGGATAAATAATACATTAGGTGTTACTAGAACAGCCGAGGCAATATGGGATGCCAAAAATAGCGAATTTGATTTTCAAATTGTTGGATCTCCCCATGAGCTTTATAAAAAAATTAAAGAAAAGAATGATATCGAACCAAATTCAGCCAGACTCGTCGCTGGATTTTGTTGGAAATGGAGTGAGCCGAATCTTGACGGGTCGCTTGTTAAAGACGTTGTTATTGATGATTTTGCAATGACCTGGGAAGGGAAACAAAGTGGAAGAAAATTAGCTCCTGATGTTCCACCTGCTTCTCTATGGCCGTATGACCCTCGTGCGGTTGCTCAAATTGGTAGTATTTACACAATTCAAGGATTTGAGTTTGATTATGTTGGAGTTATTGTTGGAAAAGATCTAATTTATAATTTTGAAACAAATAAATGGGAAGGACATCCGGAAAATTCGGCTGATGCTGTAGTAAAAAGAGGAAAGGATAAATTTATAGATTTAGTAAGAAACACATATAGAGTACTATTAAGTAGGGCATTAAAAGGGTGTTATGTTTACTTTTGTGATAAGGAAACAGAAAAATTTTTCCGGTCAAGAATAGAGTAAGTTAATTATAAATGTATATGCTTGATCAAATATTCTCTTATAGAGAAATGTGTGATGCGGAAAATGTCCAAACTCTCCAAAGAGGAATGAATTTTCGACTCAGCCCTTCGTATTCAGTTATTTTAATGTCCCAGCGATCGAATGCCCCATATAAAGATAAGATTCATGAAGATGGAATAACTATTGAGTATGAAGGACACGATGTATCTAGAAAATCATATACTCACAACCCTAAGGCAGAAGATCAACCTGATAGATTATCCTCAGGAAAATTTACACAAAATGGATTATTTATACAATCAATTAATAAGTATAAAACCGGTGGAGAAAACAAACCTGAATTAGTAAAAGTGTATGAAAAAATTATGGTCGGAGTTTGGTCGTTAAAAGGATTTTTTGACCTTTTGGATTATAAGATTGTTAACGATGACACCAGAAACGTATTTCGATTCATACTTAGATTATCAGAAAACCAATCAATTGATATAATAACTCAAAACTTTCAGTTATCACATACAAGACTAATTCCTACTGAAGTTAAAAAAGAAGTTTGGAAAAGAGATAAAGGAAGATGTGTTCTTTGTGGAGAAACTAGGAATCTTCATTTCGATCACGATCTTCCTTATTCAAAGGGCGGGACTAGCCTTTCGGTAAGCAATGTTAGGTTGCTTTGTATTAAACATAATTTAATGAAATCTGACAAAATTGAGTAAAAAATATAAAACAACCTCGCAGGTTAAATAACGAAAAATAAATTGATCAAATGGTTTATAAGCTTTATGGACTATCAGCAGAAGAAATTCAGATTGTAGAAAATGCATCAAGATAAATTTCTTCATTACCTCTTGACATAGAATAGTATTTATATATAATTAGTGATATATCATATATCGTTGATACATTAACAATTATAAAGTAACACTTTGAAATATGGTAATTTCACAAGATAGGGCATATTCTTTGAAAGAAGCGGCAGATTTATTAGGAATATCTTATAATTATTTAGTAAACAAAGTAACAAAATCAAAAGAATTGAAGACTGTAAACATTGGAACAGAAGAAAAGCCAATATTTAGAGTTACTCAACAGTCTATTGATGAATATAGATCTAAACACTCAACCGGAGAACAAAATACAATCAGAAATGCAATTGCTGAATTGCAAAATATTAGAAAAAGTGTCATCATTTCTTACTTGACCTCGACATCAAACTTAATAGAACCCATTGATGCTTTATTCTTTAGCGATGTAATAGAAGATATTAAAACAAGAAAAAGCATATCGGGTAAAATTCCGGTACTAGACATTTTTATCAACAGTTATGGTGGTTCGTTAGATGCGGCTTACAAAATTGCCAGAATTTTATGGCAATATGCTAATAAAGTAAACGCAATTGTACCGATTAATGCTAAAAGCGCTGCTACGGCAATTTGTATTGGTACGAGAGAAATTACCATGACGCCAGTGTCTGAACTTGGACCGGTTGACCCAATTATTGAAGATCCTATTTCAAAAAATAAAATACCTGCAAGATCAATTAAGATATTCTTAAGTTATCAAAGTGATCAATTACGACTACAAGCTGATAAAATTGACCCTCAAATTATTGGGAAACTAGGAGATAAACTCGATCCTTTATTAGCGGGAGCATATTTTAATGCGATAAATACATCGAAGGAATATTTAAGGATACTCTTAAACAATTATATGTTTTCGAGAACTAAGACAGAAGAAGAAATTGAAAAAATTGTTGAAAATTTAACGGAAACACACTATTCACATGCTTTTGTAATAGATAATCAAGAATCCCAAAAAATAGGTCTAAATACTAGAATAGCTACGAAAGAAGAAGATAAAGCTATTAAAAAACTTATGACTTTTTATAGCCAATTCATGAATGCTCAAGGATTAACAAAACTTGTAGGCAATGAATTTTGGCAGATACAGCAAGGTAAAAGGGGGTGAAAATTAAAATGCCATATACAAAATTTAGTTTACTAAATCAAGCAATTGAAATAACCAAAGAAGCTGCAAAAGGTGGAACTGACCGACCTCTCGAGACAGTAGTGACTGAGATCTATAAAAAACTTAAGGAGTTAAATGAAGATGTAAAAAGTGAAGAATAAGTATTTTATTTATCACCCCTGGTCCAGAATAAAAGATCATGACACTTTGCAAAAAAAACAAAACCTCCTGTGGAGGTTGGTGGAATTAATTTAAGAAAAAAAGATAATTTTTGTTCTTTTGGTTATTGGATTATAATTAACTGATGATCCTGGTTAAAAGAATCCTTATTCTTGAAGACAATCTGCTTGTTTTGTCTAAGTTATTGGCGTGTTTAGAGTTACTTGAAGAGGATCAGCCATATTCGTTGTCTTTGGTTATTCTGACTGACTGCCAGCAGGTTGAATGAGCTGTACCCCATATACTAAGACCATATTCTGAGAAATTATCAGTTAAAATTTCAGAATATGTTTAGACGAGTGCCAGTAGAAACCAAACGCGAGGTGTTGGAAAAAGTTAAGAATGGAATGAC
>Ga0265297_10001090_pt1 | contig 67252 bp, 50 predicted proteins | sample Munlanlwell13791_FD_192502 | JGI IMG/M metagenome (GOLD analysis project Ga0265297, IMG submission 192502) | Leachate microbial communities from a municipal landfill in Southern Ontario, Canada - Leachate well 137-91 | ecosystem: Engineered > Solid waste > Landfill > Unclassified | place... | reverse complement strand
ACTTTTCTCCGAGGGGAAGGCAAACATTCTAGTCTCCACATCTGTTATTGAAGTAGGGGTGGATGTACCAAACGCCTCTGTGATGGTAATTGAAAGTGCCGAAAGATTCGGTCTTTCACAGTTACATCAACTCAGAGGACGTGTTGGCAGAGGAACAGAGAACTCATATTGCATACTTATGACCGGATATAAGATGAGCAAGGAGTCCCGGCAAAGGATTGACCTGCTATGCTCTACACAGGATGGATTTGAACTGGCTGAGGCAGACCTTAGAATGAGGGGGCCGGGAGATCTTGAGGGAACACAGCAGAGCGGGCTTGCAATGGAATTACATATTTCAGACCTGGCAAAAGATTCTCAGATATTGGAGGAGGCAAGGAAAATAGCAATTTCGGTACTAACAGAGGATCCATACCTTGAAAATGAGAAAAACAGGATTTTAAAAGAGGTACTCTCAACTCTAAAAAAAGAGGAGAGGGACTATTCAAAGATAAGTTAGTTAAATTAAGGAATCATGAAATATATCGGAGCACATGTAAGTGCGTCAGGCGGTGTTGAAAATGCACCTGTAAATGCACACGAGATCGGAGCTACAGCTTTTGCTCTCTTCACCAAGAACCAGAGACAGTGGGTTTCTGCCCCGTTGAGCAAGAAGAGTATTGAGCTCTTCAAGGAAAGATGCAATGAGTTAGGGTACAAACCGAACCAGATACTCCCTCACGACAGCTATTTGATTAATCTCGGCCACCCTGAGAAAGAGGGACTGGATAAATCCAGGGCAGCATTCCTTGATGAGATGCAGCGCTGCGAACAGTTGGGACTTGACAGGTTAAACTTTCACCCGGGAAGCCACCTCACAAAAATCAGTATTGATGATTGCCTGAAGACAATTGCTGAATCTATCAATTTAGCACTTGACAAGACAAATGGTGTTATTGCAGTAATAGAGAATACTGCGGGTCAGGGCAGCAATCTTGGCCATACCTTCGAACAGATTGCACAAATTATTTATCATGTCGAGGATAAGCAACGTGTAGGTGTATGCATTGACACATGCCATTCATTTGCTGCAGGGTACAACCTTGCTACAACTCAGGGATTCACAGACACTTTCAATCACTTTGAGAAAATCGTAGGAATGCAGTACCTAAAAGGTATGCACCTGAACGGGGCCAAAAAGGATTTAAACTCGAGAGTTGACAGGCATGATTCAATAGAACAAGGTACACTTGGTACCGAAGTGTTCAAATTGATAATGAAGGACCCTCGCTTTGAAGATATGCCTCTTATCCTGGAAACCCCTAACGAGGAGATCTGGAAAGAGGAGATTGGTCTCCTTAAAAGCTATGTATTACCACGCTGATTTAAGCCCGACTGTCCTGTTAAATACTGGATTCTCTGCTGAAGACTCAGTATCCTTAATAAAGTAGCCTATTCTTTCAAACTGGACCGCAATATTTGATTTATCCTCAAATAGTGCAGGTTCACAATATCCTGTCGCATAATCAAGCGAATGAGGATTCAGAAAATCCGTGTACTGTTTGTCCTCAGGAATAGAATCCATCTCTGCTTCAGTGAAGAGTCTGTCAAAAAGGCGAACCTGTGCTGTTTTGGCATGCTCAACCGATACCCAGTGAATAGTACCTTTTACCGATCTCCACTCTCCGCCCCCGGGACGGCTTGTCGGATCGTATGTACATCTGATTTCAGTTACATCACCCTCATCATCCTTTATAACCTCCTCACACTTAATTATATATGAATATTTCAAGCGAACCTCGCCACCCGGTTGCAGTCTGAAGTATTTTTTAGGAGGGTTCTCCATGAAATCATCTCTTTCGATATATAACTCCTTCGAGAATGGAATTGTCCTGGAAGGCCCCTCTGTTTCAGCAGGATTCATAAGGGCAGTCATATTCTCAGTCTGACCTTCAGGGTAGTTTGTAATGACAAGCTTTACAGGATTCAAGACTGCCATATAGCGGTTTGACCTTTTGTTAAGATCCTCTCTTACACACCACTCCAGGAGCGAAAGGTCTATAATATTATCTCTCTTGGCAACTCCTACCTTATCAGCAAACATCCTTATACTCTCCGGAGTATAGCCCCTTCTTCTCAAACCACAGATAGTCGGCATACGAGGGTCATCCCAACCCGATACAACATTTGTCCTCACAAGCTCAAGAAGCTTTCTCTTGCTCATTACAGTGTATGTCAGGTTCAGACGTGCAAATTCATATTGATGAGAGGGAAAAATCTCCAGTTTCTCAATAAACCAGTCATAAAGAGGTCTGTGTACGTCAAATTCAAGAGTGCAGATTGAGTGAGTTATATTCTCAATTGAGTCGCTCTGACCATGGGCATAGTCATACATAGGATAGATGCACCATTTATCACCTGTCCGGTGATGGCTGGTATGTATTATCCTGTACAATATAGGATCACGAAATAACATATTTGGATGAGCCATGTCAATCTTTGCCCTTAGGACTTTCTCCCCGTCCGAATATTTCCCCTCTCTCATCTCTGCAAATAGCTTCATGTTCTCCTCAACTCCCCTTTCTCTGTAAGGGCTCGGAGTACCGGGCTGACTTACTGTTCCCCTGGTCTGCCTTATCTGCTCCTGTGTCTGATCATCAACATACGCAAGACCCTTTTTAATGAGTTTCTGAGCCCATTCATAAAGTTGCTCGAAGTAGTCAGATGCATAGAGCTCCTTAGCCCACTTAAATCCGAGCCAGGCTATGTCCTCTTTTATAGAATCGACATACTCCACATCCTCCTTAGCCGGGTTTGTGTCGTCAAATCTGAGATTTGTAGCACCTCCGTAGCGTTGGGCAAGTCCGAAATTAAGGCATATGCTTTTCGCATGACCTATGTGAAGGTATCCGTTAGGTTCCGGAGGAAAACGGGTAAGTATCGATTTGTATTTACCTGCTGCCAGGTCTGTTTCAATTATCTCTTCCAAAAAATTCAGCGAACGCTCTTTTTCAGGTTCTTTCAATATTTCTTCCATACATCTGTCTTAAATCAGGGCAAATATAAGATTTCTTTACATAACTTTGTAGCTTAAAGTATACAAATTATGGTACATTCAATGACCGGCTATGGTAAGGCAGAGTGCATACTCGGCCAGAACAGGGTGATAGTGGAGATCCGTTCTGTCAACGGTAAAAATTCAGATATTAACCTTAAAACCTCTCTTATACCGAGGGAAAAAGAGGCAGAAACAAGACAACTGATTACAAAATACCTGCAAAGGGGCAGTATTGACATGTATACAACTTCTGACTCCATGCAGGAAAATTCTGGTAAGAATATAAACAAAGAAGCGTTTTTGGCATACTTCAATCAAATTCAGGAGATCAACAGTATGCTTGGGCAAAAATTCGATGAAGCAGGTCTTTTGTGTACAATTCTGAAACTCCCGGATGTTATTGAAAATCAGAAAAAGGATGACAAGGAAGAGAACTGGGACGAACTTAAGAAATGCATAGAAAATGCACTGATCATGCTTTGCGATTTCAGGGCAACTGAGGGCGCCAGACTTTCGGAGGATGTAAAAGTCCGTGTCGGTCTGATAACCGGATATGTGTCGTCAGTGGAGAAATATGAGACACAAAGAGTCGAGGCGATAAAACAACGGCTCACCTCACGTGTTCTCCGGATCAGAACCGTCTCGAGCAGGAGATAATTTTTTACCTGGAAAAATTAGATATTACAGAGGAGAAGGTGCGTCTGAGACAACACTGCAACTATTTTTTAGATTGTATGGAAAACGAACCCTTCCCGGGCAAAAAGCTTGGCTTTATTGCTCAGGAGATGGGGCGCGAAATAAACACTTTAGGGTCAAAAGCAAATCATGCCGAAATTCAGAGAATAGTCGTCATGATGAAAGATGAACTGGAAAAAATAAAAGAGCAAACTCTGAATATCCTATAGTTTCAGAAGAGTTTTCCGCCAAAACCTCATCTCTTCGTTGTCGGAATGATCATTCTGATATCCCCGGTAACCATGCATTCCTCCGGGATATAACATCAGTTCAAAATGTTTGCCTTCTTTCTGTAATGCATCAATAAGCTGGATAGTATTCTGCATGTGAACATTATCATCACCCGTGCCGTGAGATAAGTATAAAAGAGAGCCGTCATTGTCTCTGTATTTGGCAACCTTACCTAAGACAGATGCCCGCTTATAACCCTCGGGATTTTCGGACGGAGTATCCATGAATCTTTCAGTATAATGTGAATCATACAACATCCAGTCATATACTCCTCCTCCTGCGAAACCGTACTGAAAGTATCCGGCTCCGTCTGTCAGAGCAAGTAGTGTTATTGTCCCCCCATAACTGAACCCAGTGATTCCAAACCTGTTACCATCCACGAAAGGCAAAGCCTTTAAAAATTTAGCCCAAAGAACATAATCCTGAATTTCGTAGTTCCCCAGATCTCTGTAAACATAATTTATTCCTTTCTTGCCGCAATGTCCGGATGCCCGGTGGTCTATCGTAACCTGGATAACACCCTCACGAGCAAGTTTCATCACATTACCCACCGGAGTCTTCCATGTATCCATCACGCTACCGGCATTAGGCCCTCCATACACATAAAAAAGCACCGGATATCTTTTATTTCTGTCCATATTGACAGGCCATATCACCGATGCTGGCAGCCTGAATCCGTCCGGAGTTGTAATATAAGTCATATCAAACTCAGGCAGGGCTTTGAACAGAGAATCGGATCCCTTGCTGCTTTCTATAATACTAATCTTCCCACCGGAAACAATTACAGATGAAGGCGGAGTCTTTAAATTTGATATAATAGCAGAGAACCTACTTTTATCGGGAGAAAAAGAGACGGCTGTATAATTGAAATCTCCGGATGAAATTTTTTCCACTGTTGATTTATAGTGCTTTTTCTTCCAGTTAACAACATAAACATCATTTCTCACAGAAGTCTCTCCTCTCGAAAGGAAATACAATGCAGATGAGGTTTCATCAAGATCAATCAGTTTGGTTCCCCAGAAGTTTCTATCAGTCAGCTTTATCAAGTTTTCCCCTTTGTAATCAAGGTAATAAATCTGCTCCCAAAGATCAAAATCCCGGACAAAATAGAGCCCCTCCTTCCCAGAACGGTACTCCTCTATCCAATCAATCCATGTTGATTGAATCTCTTTATAAATCTCTCTCTTCATCCCTTGGGATGTAGATACTGAATACAAGCGAAAATCATTCTGGTCTCTGTTCATCCATTGAACGAGCAGAGCTTCAGAATCCGGAGTCCATAAGGGGAGACCAAAATATTGGTCTGCATTCTTATCAAAATCAGCCCAGACAATCTGTCCCGAAGCTATATCCACAATTCCTACTGTCACATCTGGATTATGATCGCCTGCTTTAGGATAACGAGTCTCTATTATTGAACCGTGCTGGCCGGCAGCATTGTATATGGGGAACATCGGCACTTTTGAATCGTCAAATCTATAAAAGGCCAGTTTCCTGCTGTCAGGTGACCACCAGAATGCCCTGTATTGACTTGGACGACCAAATATCTCCTCGAAATAGACCCATGAAGCCCTGCCATTAAGAATTACCGAAGAGCCGTCGAATGTATGTCTTGTTTCAAGACCGGTCTTCAGAACCATTGTATAAAGGTCATTATTCCTGGTATAGGCCAGTATATTACTGTCAGGAGAAAAGGTTATATTCTTGCAATCCTTTGAAATAAGTGCGGATATATCTATTGTTGCCGACTCTTTTTTCTGCAGCTCTCTGAGTGTTCCCGATTTTGAATCATACTCATAAGTTACCTTCCTCATATTGCTCATTCCTATGAGTTCCAAAGTATTATTATCCTTCCACTGAACCGGCCTTGCAATATTCTTGACAGCCTGTCCTGAAACGACATGGACAACAATCATAAAAGAGACGAAAAGAAATATTTTTCTTAATTCATTCAAAGTATGCATATTCATTGTTTAAAAAATTTCTTGTTAAAATTCACCAAAAAAACATGTTCAACACCCCTGGTGAAAGCTGTGTAAAGCCATTTAAGGTCATCTACAGTAAGCTCCTCTTTCCAGAAAGGATTGTCGATAAAGACACGCTTCCACTGACCTCCCTGAGATTTATGACAAGTTACAGCCGCGGCAAATTTTATTTGCAAAGCATTGAAATATCTATCCTCTCTGACAGCTGAAAGTCTTTTACGCTTTGTCCTGTAATTCGAATAATCGGCATAGACCTCATCGAAGAGTCTCTTCTGTTGTTCAGAAGTGAGGGAGGCAGTCTCACTTTCAAGTGTATCCAATATTATTTTAGCCTTGATCTCGACATCCTGGTAATCCGGGAAACGAAGTGTGGCATCGGCAAAGTTGAGACCATACCGTTCCTCATAGTGGGTTATATTTAGTAACTCCGCGACATCTCCGTTTGCAATGAAATCCAGTTCCTCAACCTTCTCCAGAAATTGGTAACAATTCTTGACAACCATCACTTTATCACCCTTATTCAGCCTCTCCTCCCTATAAAGTATAGCAGACCTTATTCCTTTATTGTAAAGATTTGCTCTCTTATTTGAACGACAAAGAACCAAAGTCTCGTCCATTCCGGCTTTATCATAACTCTCCCCCAGCCTCTCAATAAGATCAGATCCCGTTATACTCTCAACATCCTCAAATCCTTCCAGATCAATTTTCGGGAAACCAGCCTCTCCCTCCTCTATCATTTTTCTTATTATTGTTGCATTATGAAGTATTCCTGACAACTGAGCCTGTCTAACCACATTTGTCAGACGAGCATAGGTAACTCCTCCCCAAATAGTTAAATAATCAGGATCCAATGCTTTTGATATATCCATACCAACGGGGGGTAATTGAGCAGAATCTCCGATTACAATAAGTTTGTTACCTTTTTTGGAAAAGACATACTTTATAAGATCATCCAGAAGATTACCCGAACCAAATAAAGATAAGTCACTATTCCCTGTAGAGATCAGAGATGCTTCATCCACTATGAACATTGTGTTCTCCGCCTGGTTCACATTAAGCACAAATTGGCCAAATCCTTCAGTTAATGTTTTTTGTCTGTAGATTTGCTTGTGAATAGTTAGAGCTTTGGCATTTGTATAACCAGAAAGCACTTTGGCAGCACGGCCTGTGGGAGCCATCAGTATGTATGATTGGCCGAAATCACTTAGAGTAGATACAAGGGCAGATATGGCCGACGTTTTGCCTGTGCCTGCATAGCCATTAATGACCATAAGCTTGTTATCGTCTAATCCGCTGACAAACTTTGAGAGCTGATGAAACAGAGAATCCTGGCATGGAGTAGCTTCAAATCCTAGATGGGAAACCATCCGTTCATACAAGAAAACATCAACAGCCATTACCTCAATCTACCTCCATCTGTTTACGGACAAAACAAGAATAAGCGGATATATCTCAAGACGGCCAAGCAACATCTCTACACCTAGCAGAAATTTACCCATTTCCGGTATTGATGAGTAATTTCCCAATGACCCTACCGCACCAAAACCGGGACCGCAATTTGCCATATTTGCAATTGACCCTGAAATGGCTTCAGTCAATCCGACCCCCATTAGCGTAAGCAACATCGCCACGACCATTACAATAAATAAATAAAGCGCTATAAATAAATTCACAGAATGCACAATATCAGGCTCAAGGGCATTATTTCCCACTTTAATCGAAACAATCGCATTAGGGTGCAGTTGTCTTACAATCTGGGCCTTAACAGATCTGAAGAAGATCCAGATTCTGTCAATTTTTATTCCTCCGGTAGTCGATCCCGAGCAAGCACAAGAGAGGGTAAAATAGGTTATAACCAAAATTGAGAATCCTGGCCAGACAGATGAGTCTTCAGACGCAAATCCGGTTGCCGTACCACATGAAATCACCTGGAAATATCCGTGTCTTAAACATGTTGACAACTCTTGATATACACCTGTGAAATAAAGATTCAGGCTTACAATAAATCCGCCCAGTAATATCAATCCGAGATATAGTCGTACAATAGGAGATTTGAACAACTGTTTTGAACGTCCCGACACAGCGCTGAAAAGCAATCCGAAATGCAGGCCGGACAAAAGCATAAATACCATTATTATCAGCTCAATATAGAAAGAATCAAATGCTTTTACAGATAAGTTTCTTGTACTGAACCCGCCGGTTGCAATAGTGCTGAATGAGTGAATTACGGCCTCGTACAGAGACATTCCGGCAAACATAAGTAAAATGGTCTCTAAAAAAGTAAGTCCGACATAGACTGTCGTAATTATAGCAATAGTCTGACGTGCCTTATATCTGAAATTTTCTTTCGAAAGATCGGAGATTTCCATCTTGCTTATTTTCATCCTGAAAGACCCGACAGTAGGAAGAATCAGCAACATAAACAACACAACCCCAACTCCTCCAAGCCAGTGTGTGGATGCTCGCCAGAAATGCAAGCCTTTTGGAATCCCCTCTACATTATTAAGAATAGTTGCTCCTGTGGTTGTATAGCCCGAGACACTTTCAAACCAAGCATTAACAATAGAAAACTCTCCTCCGTAAAGTATATATGGAAGCATGCCGAAAATACATGAAAAGATCCAGGCAAAGACAACAATTACAAAACCCTCTTTTATGTTGATTTCATACTTGCTGCTGACAAAAATCAGAGGAAAAGCACCGCAAACAAAAGTAATGATAGCACTCATCATCAATGGTGAAAAAGAGGCATCATAACCGTTCATCGCTGAAACCATTGCTGATATCAACATAAAGACGGCATTCAGGAAGAGAGCCATCCCGATATACCTGCTTACTATGCTATAATTCATGTTGTTGTTTAGCCTTCTTAAGGTTTTTGTTTTCGTCTATGATACTTTTAACCTCTGTATTCAAATCCTGAAGTTCATCATCGTTATCAAACTGCACGTTATAACTCTTCCTATACTCTCTGAAGTTTTTAATGCCCCTGGAAATAAGTATTATAGGAGATATAAAATATAAATTAAGAAAATAATTGAATAATATTACCAGTAATACCCCGGCCCCTACTGCAATTATACCCGGCATAATACTTCTGTAATAACCCTCCTGCAACTCTCTGGTATTATTTGCAAGAGCTGCCTGGGTAAGCAAACCCAACTGTTTTTTATATTTTTTCAGATTATAATATACCGGCCTGAGCTCCTTCTGATACCAGTCAATTCTTGCCGCCACATCCTGCACCATAATGTCAGGTGTTTTATTTATTACAGCAATATAGTCAGAATATGCATTAGAAAGGGAATCGGCCACGGCAACCTCTTCTTCGGATGTAAAGCTTTTTTTGATAGTCCCGATATAGTTGTCAAACCTGTCATCAAATATTATATCGGCACTGCTGGCCGTTGAATCCTTTATAACACGGCTTAACAATTCAAAATTATACTCATCGGTAAGTTCCAGAAGCAGTCTTGAAGTGTTTATACTATTTATGTTATCCTTCATGAGGCTTGTTACGGAATGCCTCATCCTGCTGAACTCAAAGACAGATATGACACTGGAGATAAACAAGATTACTCCGATAATCACAAAGCCGAGAGAAATTTTTCTACGGATTCCCATAATTTAAGTTTTATATGCAAATATAAAGAAAGGTTTAAAAAAAGATAACCTTCCGGAAATAATCCGGAAGGTTAACAGATATTTTACCGGGAAAAATTTATTTTACGGTATCCATATGAGCAATCATCTCAAGAACCTTGTTTGAGTATCCCCATTCGTTATCATACCATGAAACGACTTTAACAAAGTTAGGGTTCAATGAGATACCTGCCTCAGCATCAAAGATTGATGTACGTGGGTCAGTCAGGAAGTCTGAAGAAACCACTGCATCTTCTGTATAACCGAGAACACCCTTGAGCTCAGTCTCAGAAGCTTTCTTCATCGCAGCCTTAATTTCATCATAGGTTGCAGGTTTCTCAAGGCGGCATGTAAGGTCTACAACTGACACGTCAACTGTAGGTACACGGAATGACATACCTGTAAGTTTGCCCTTCATTTCCGGAAGTACTTTACCTACAGCTTTTGCAGCACCTGTCGATGACGGGATAATGTTTGCCGCAGCTGCGCGACCGCCTCTCCAGTCTTTAGCAGAAGGTGCATCAACAGTCTTCTGTGTGTTTGTTGTAGCGTGTACTGTTGTCATAAGACCTTCAACTATACCGAAGTTCTCGTTAAGGACTTTCACAACAGGAGCAAGACAGTTAGTTGTACAAGAAGCGTTTGAAACGATTGACTCGCCTGTATATTTCTTGTGGTTAACACCATATACGAACATAGGAGTATCATCCTTTGAAGGTGCAGACATAATCACCCTCTTTGCGCCGGCTTCTATGTGAAGCTGTGCAGTCTCTTTTGTAAGGAAGAGGCCTGTAGACTCTACAACATACTCGGCACCTACCTCACCCCATTTAAGGTCGGCAGGATTCTTTTCAGCAGTTACTCTAATAGAATTTCCGTTAACAATTAGCTTTCCGTCTTTCACCTCAACAGTACCGTTGAACCTTCCATGAACTGTATCATACATCAACATATAAGCCATATAATCTACACTGATCAAGTCGTTTATAGCAACGACCTGGATGTCGTCCCTTGACTGAGCAGCACGGAAAACCAAACGGCCAATACGGCCAAAACCATTAATACCTACTTTAATTTTGTTCATCTTACAAATATTTATTAAATTAACGTCTCTTAAATCAGCTGCAAATATAAGCACTTTTAAGCAATTCTCCAGTCAAAATTACTATTTTTGCATTCTTGATTTTTAAATTGTTGAATAACACACAATATGAGGAAGATTCTGATTACTAACGACGACGGAGTGAAATCAAAAGGGATATCACAGCTGATTGAGATGATGCGTCCATACGGAGAGATAACAGTTGTAGCACCTTTCGAAGCTCAATCAGGAATGTCAGCTGCTTTAACCATAGGCAAACCACTAAGATTGACCGAGTTGCGAAGTGATGACGGATTGAAAGTTTACGCATGTTCCGGTACACCTGCTGATTGTGTTAAAATGGCGATGAATCAGATTTTTAAAAATGTGATTCCCGACTTACTCGTTTCAGGAATAAACCATGGCTCGAATGCATCTGTAGCATCTTTATATTCAGGAACTTTAGGAGCAGCAATTGAAGGAACAATATACGGAATCCCTTCTATAGGGCTTTCCCTATGCTCTCATAAGCCTGACGCAGATTTCTCAGGAGTTTTACATTACGGCAAAGTCATTATAGACAATTTTTTACAAAATCCGGTAAGTCCGAATGTCTATCTTAACATAAATTTCCCAGATCTGAAGCCGGATGAAATCAAGGGGATCAAATTCGCTCAGCAGGGAAAAGGACAATGGATTAAAGAGTTTGAACAAAGGGAAGATCCTTATGGATTTAAATACTATTGGATGACGGGGGAATTTTACAATCTTGAACCTGACAACGAAAAATCTGACAACAATATAATAGACAAAGGATTCATAAGTATTGTCGCACACAAGATTGACAATACAGATTACGAGGAGGTCAGAAGGCTTGAATCAATCTGGAAATTATGAAATATTACATCATTGCCGGTGAAGCATCCGGAGATCTTCACGGCTCAAATCTGATGAAAGCTCTCCTGGAGGAAGACCCAGGTGCAGATATCCGATTCTGGGGAGGTGATCTGATGTCATCCTCGGGCGGGACTTTAGTGAAGCACTATAAGGATACGGCAGTGATGGGAATAGTCGAGGTGATTTCAAAACTTGGGCAAATCGCCAAAAACCTTGATTTCTGCAAGAAAGACATTCTTGAATACAAACCTGATGTTGTAATACTTATAGATTACCCCGGGTTTAATTTTAAAATTGCAAAATTTGCACATAAAAATTCAATAAAGGTTTTCTACTACATACCTCCGACAGTATGGGCATGGAAAGAGTGGCGTGTCAAGAGTCTTAAAAAATATGTGGACAGAATCTTTATAATATTTCCTTTCGAGGTTGATTTCTACAAAAATAGAGGCATGAAAGCATTTTATTTCGGTAATCCTCTTTCAGAGAGTATTGCGAATCATAAATGCATGAAAGAGAGCAGTGAGTCATTCCGAAAGAGGTGCCAGTTGGATGAAAGGCCAATAATTGCCCTTCTAGCCGGCAGCAGAACAAATGAGATAAAAGTACTTTTACCGATTTTCGTTCAGCTTAAGGAGAGATTCCCTGAATATCAACTGGTAATAGCCGGTGTAAGCTCTATCGGAAAAGAGGTTTACGACAGGTACATATCTGGCACAAACATCCCGGTTCTGTATGGAGAGACCTATCCCCTGCTGTTACATGCCAAAGCTTCCGCGCTTTGCTCCGGGACAGCAAGCCTTGAGGCTGCTATTATAGGGACACCGCAGGTAGTTTGTTACAGGGCTAATGCCATTACAGCAGCGATAGTGCGGATTCTTATAAAGGTCAAATATGTAAGTCTGACCAACCTTATATTCAATCAGCCAGTAGTCAAAGAGCTACTGCAGAATGACTGCAGTGTGGATAACATTTCAAGGGAACTGGAGCGCATTCTCTCTGAAAAGGAACAGGGAAGGATTAAAAAGAGGTATGAGAAGCTTAGAAAGATGTTAGGTGAGGCACATGCATCCAAGAATATTGCAAAAGCGATGATTGACGAACTACAGGCAATTATGGATGAGACGCGTTTTTTCAGTTATTACAAATCACCCATGGGCTTATTTAAACTGATTGCCGACCAGGAGCATCTGATTGAAATAAGATATTTACGGGAAGATGACGATCAGGGATTAAAAGGAAAGGTAAAGAGCAATAGCATCCTGGATGAAACAGCACGTCAGCTCGATGAATACTTTTCAGAAAAGAGAAAAGAGTTTGACTTGCCGGTCAAGCTCTCCGGGACAGCATTTCAGAAGAGAGTCTGGAGAGAGTTGTCAAAGATTCCGTATGGAAAAGTTAAAACTTATGGAGAAATTGCGGCTATCGTTGAGACAAAAGATGCAAGCAGGGCTGTTGGTAATGCCTGCAAAATGAACCCCCTGCCAATAGTTATTCCATGTCACAGAGTAATAGGGGCAAACAATAAACTCACAGGGTTTAATATGGGAATTGACAAAAAAAGCTATCTGTTAGGGCTGGAAAAAGTTTTTGACAATTCAGATACAAATCTTTTCAACGCAAACATTAATCAGGATAAATTATGAACATCAAAGCCTATAAGTATCAGGGAGCCGGCAATGACTTTGTCATTATTGACAACAGAGAAGAGGTAGTTTCTCTGACTCCGGATAATATACGTCAACTGTGCCACAGAAGATTCGGCATAGGTGCGGACGGACTTATGCTTCTTGAAAAGAGCGAAAAATTTGATTTTTCAATGAAGTTCTTCAATGCCGATGGAAATGAAGGATCTATGTGCGGGAACGGAGGCAGATGTCTGGTTGCATTTGCATATCACCGAGGCATAAATAGTTATCATTTTGAAGCAATTGACGGTGAACACCATGCCACGGTGCTCGTAGGTACCCCGGTGAAATGTATTGTTGAGCTGGAGATGATTGATGTTGATGAAGTAAAGGAGTACTCTCCAAAATCTTTTTTTATCAATACCGGTTCACCGCATCTGGTTAATTTTGTGGAGAAGCTGAAAGATTACGATGTTCTGGAACAGGGCAAATTCTGGAGACACCATCCTAATTTCCCGGGAGGTACAAATGTGAATTTCGTACAAGGCAACTGGGGCCGTAGCGCAATACCTGACGGTGTGGATCTCTATGTAAGGACATTCGAAAGAGGTGTTGAGGACGAAACCTATGCATGCGGCACAGGAGTGACCGCATCTGCCATTGCATACCATAAGCTGTTTCAGAGGAACCTTTATCCGTCAGGGACTGTATCAACAAGGATACAGACCGTCGGAGATATCCTGGATGTCAAATTTGACTACAACGGGGCGGACAGTTATACCAACATCAAACTGAAGGGTCCCGCCACTTATGTTTTTTCATGTGATGTTGAGATATAGAATATGAATACTGCAATTTTTCCCGGTTCGTTTGACCCCTTCACACTGGGGCACATGGATATCCTGAATTCTGCATTAAAACTTTTTGACAAGGTTGTGATTGCCATAGGCTACAATGTGCAGAAAAAAGGACTTTTCAGTGTTGATGAGAGAATATCGATGATTCAGGATGCCCTGAAAGACATGGATAATGTCGAGGTTGTATCCTACACAGGACTTACAGTTACATTTTGCCGGCAACTCGGGATCAGATTCATAATTCGCGGTCTTAGGACTACTACGGATTTTGAAATGGAAAGAGTTGTAGCACAAGCCAATTCAAGAATGGCTCCGGAAATTCTCACTGTATTCATTCCGTCAGGTCATGAGTTCTCATTCATTTCATCAACAGTAGTCAGGGATGTTCTGATAAATGGCGGAGATGCCTCTCTCCTTCTGCCTGAAGGGGTGGATATCTCTCGATATATGAAAGTAAAATGATCCGCAAATTACTCTTAACACTGCTCCTTATTTTCGGCCTTTCAATTTCTGCATATTGTCAGGAGAGAGAAAAACTGGAAAGATACATTGAGGAGTATATTTCAATGACTCCGCCTGTGGCGGACTCTCTTATCAAAGCATGTGACTATCTGATCGGGTTCACAGAAGACACAATTATAAAGACACATATCGCCGGCTATCTATTTGACAGGTTTTACTCCTCAAAGGTTATGGGAATGGAGAACGTTGCCATTTATATTGCCAAAAACTATTTTATAAATAAAAAACTAGAATGGAAGGGAGATGACGGAATGTTGCTCCTGAGAATGTTTGTGGAATTCAACGAGCACTCGCTTATCGGTATGGATGCACCGGAACTTAATCTTGAAGACACTTCCGGCATCAGACACTCTTTAAGGAGCTTTAATTCAAAATATACTGTTGTCTATTTTTTTGATACAGACTGTAGTTTGTGCAAAAAAGAGCTTCCCGGTCTGAGAGATACAATAAAAAAATATCAGGGAGAAGATGTTGGAGTATATGCCGTCTATACACAATCTGACGTAAACCGTCTCAAACAATTTATTAAACAGGAGTTTTCCAGGGACTATGATAACTGGATATTCACAATAGACACGGATTTTTCAAGCGGGTTTCACAAATTATACAATGTCCTCAAGACTCCCCAGATTTTTCTCCTTGACATTAATAAAAAGGTTATAGGCAGAAACCTCGACAATAAAGCCCTCGGTCAACTGTTGGGATCTGTTACGCAGAATGAAAAGCAGCTTTCAAGGAATATCGATGCATTTTTAACAGACTATCTCAAAGTTGTTGATATAGGAGACACAACAGCGATGAGAACTGCTATAGAGCCCCTGTATCAAAAAAGCACAGAGGGCGGGCCGGATCTCTATAGAATGATGTTCCTTCGATTATTTGACATTTTACAACTATCGGACGACACAACTTATCAGAAATGCGCACTATTTGTCGCAGAGAATTATATAGAGAACAGGTCTCACCTTTGGTGGGACAACTCAATACCCGGAGAGTACGTGCCTAAAATGGCCGAGAGAATTAAAAGAAATATGACCGGAGCTATAGCTAATGAGTTCACTTTTTATACAAAAAAGATGGAGCCGGTAGCTTTGCATGAGATAGTTTCAAAATATACAATACTCTATTTTTACAGCCCGAAATGCGCCGTATGCAAGCCTTTCGGGATGGATCTTGAGAGTATGTACAAATCACTGAAAAAAAGAGGAGCAAAAATCATAGCTGTTGATGTCGAAAGTGATTTTAACACATTCGGGAAAGAGTTAAAAAAGGTTAAGGTGCCATGGCAAAGATGTTTTGTCAAAGAAGAGGATCGGCTGGATCTGTATTATAAATTCAGAAAAGAGGAGGTTCCTATGGTATACCTTTTAGACAGTGATAAAAGGATAATTGCTAAGAAAATAAATACAACAACAATAAATACATTGGTAAAATGATATCAGGAAAGTACAAGGAGCTCTATAATGAACTACTAAAAGGTATCCCGGCAGAAAGAATGCACCACGACTCTCTGAGCACTCTTGCGTTTGGCACGGATGCCTCATTTTACAGACTCATCCCTAAACTGGTTGTTAAAGTTCAGGATGAGACTGAGCTTCAACTTGTAGTCAGTAAGGCTTACGAGCTCTCTATTCCGGTCACGTTCAGGGCTGCCGGTACATCTTTGTCCGGACAGGCGATAAGTGACTCTGTTCTTGTAGTAGCCACACACGGCTGGCAAAAACACCAGATTCTTGATGAAGGCAGAAAGATAAGACTGCAGGTCGGTCTCAGAGGATATCAGGCAAACGGGTATCTTGGAAAATTCGGAAGAAAGATAGGTCCCGACCCGGCATCCATAGACAGTGCAATGATTGGAGGTATCGCTGCCAACAATGCCAGCGGAATGTGTTGCGGAACATCCGAGAACTCATACAAAACCATAGCTGACATAAGAGTTATAATGAGTGACGGCACAGTTCTCGACACAGCGGACTCTTCCAGCAAGGAAAATTTTCTGAAAAGCCATACATCTTTAATCAAAGGGTTGGAAAAAATGGCCGGAGAGATTAACTCTGACGAGACACTCCGGGAGAAGATAAAACAAAAATTTAAAATAAAGAATACAACTGGATACAGCCTTAATGCCTTTACTGATTTCAATGACGGGTTTGAGATACTAAAACATCTTATTATCGGTTCTGAAGGAACCCTGGCGTTTATTTCTGACATTACTTATAACACAGTTATAGAACACAAGGATAAAGCCCTTGCTTTGGCAATATATCCTGATATTGAGCAGGCATGTATTGCCGTGGCTATCCTCAAATCCATGCCGGTTACAGCGGTAGAGATTATGGACAGGGCAGCTCTTAAATCTGTAGACTCAGCCAAAGGAGTTCCCGAATATCTGAAAACTCTTCCGGATAATGCCACTGCACTTCTAATTGAGACAAAGGCAGAAAATCAGGAGAAACTTGAGGAGAATATAAACAGGATTAAGGAGAATATATCGAATATAAATACTTTACTGCCTCTCAATTTTACACAGAGTCCGACTGAACAGGCAGCATTATGGAAAATTCGTAAAGAATCCTTACCTACTGTTGCCGGCATGAGAAAAAGCGGTACCACATCAATAATTGAGGATGTATGTTTCCCTGTACCATCACTTGCAAAAGCCGTACTGGATCTACAAGCGCTGTTTCTCAAGCACGGATACAACGAAGCAGTTATTTTCGGACATGCCCTGGAAGGTAATATGCACTTCATGTTCAGTCCCAATTTTAACAATGATGCTGAAACGGAAAGATACAGTCGGTTTATGGATGATCTGGCAGATATGGTGGTGGATAAATACAATGGATCGCTAAAGGCTGAACACGGAACCGGCAGAAACATGGCACCATACGTTGAGAAAGAGTGGGGTGAAAATGCCTACAGAATAATGCGTGAGGTGAAAATATTATTTGATCCGAAAGGCATATTGAATCCAGGTGTTATTCTCAACGAAGACCATAAGATACACCTGAAAAATCTTAAACCAATGGCAACAATCAGAGAGAGTGCGGATAAGTGTATGGAGTGCGGTTTCTGCGAAGGTGTCTGTGTTGCAGAAGGATTCACACTATCTCCGAGACAGAGAGTTGCTATTCACAGAGAGATTGAGCGTCTGAATCAGACCGGGGAGGAACCTCACAGAGCAGCTGAAATAAAGTCTCTTTACAAATATTCCGGACTTGCCACCTGCGCCACAGACAGTCTGTGTGCAATGAAATGTCCTGTCAAGATAGACACCGGCAAATTGGTCAAGGAGCTTAGACACGAAAGTCATTCGGAAAAGGGAGAAAAAATCGCAGCCTCGGTATCTGCAAACATGGGAAAAGTTACAGCTGCCATGAGAACAGGTTTGTCTGCCCTGTATTATATAAGATTAGTTACAGGGAAAAAAATCTTCGGCACTATTGCAAGTTCCCTTAGATATATATCAGGAAGTACCATTCCTTTATGGAACGAACATTTTCCAAATGGCGCATCTTCAATAAATGAAAAACAAATCGAAAAACAAAACCATGTTGCTTCAGCTTCAGTCCTTAAGGTGGTTTACTTCCCGTCATGCATAACAAGGAGTATGGGAGTATCCAAGGATTATAAGAGTTCTATGGAGATGACACAGGTCACAAAGGCTTTACTTCAAAGGGCCGGATATGAGATAATCTACCCTGAGAAAATGAACTCATTGTGCTGTGGTATGGCTTTTTCCAGCAAAGGATTCGTAAAAGCGGGAAAGAGTGCGTCTGACAAACTGGAAGCAGCTTTGATGAAGGCATCAGATGGAGGCAGAATCCCGGTTCTTTGTGATATGAGCCCTTGCCTCTACACAATGAGGTCAAACATGGGTGAACGTTTGAAATTATATGAACCGGCACAGTTTATAGATGAATTTCTGATTGAAAGGTTGAAAATTCATCCGGTAGAGAGGAAAGTTGCAGTCTTTGCTGTCTGCAGTGCAAAAAAGATGGAGGTTGACAACACGTTATACAACATAGCCACTAAATGTGCCAGAGAGGTTGTCCGAATCGAGAGCAACTGTTGCGGTTTTGCCGGTGACAGAGGTTTCCTGCTTCCTGAACTGAATAAACACGGGCTAAGATTACTGAGAGAACAGAGTAAGGATTGTTCCGAAGGATATGCAACCTCAAGGACATGCGAAATTGGTCTCTCTTACCACAGTGGTATAACATACTCATCAATAATGTATCTGGTAGAGGAGGCCTCAAGATAAGACCATTATGTACAAAAGTCTGAAAGATTTTACCGAGTTTCTGGACTCTAAAGGGGAACTCATACGGATTAAGGAATTTGTTGATCCCGTACTTGAAATTGCAGAGATAACCGACAGGATATCGAAACAGCCTGATGGAGGCAAAGCAATCCTTTTTGAGAATACAGGGACAGCCTTTCCTGTCATTACCAACATGTTCGGTTCACATAAAAGAATGTTGTATGCTCTTGGAGTGGAATCTTATGAGGAAATCGAGAGCTATTTTAAAAATCTCATTGGCGAATTCTCTGCCGAAAGGCACTCTTTGATAGAGAAACTAAAGATACTGCCACAATTAAAAGAGGCATCGGATTGGTTTCCGAAAAAGTTCAAAGGAGATGCTCCTTGCCAGGAAGTTATTCTATTCAAACCGGAATTGGGAAGATTACCGGTGTTACAGTGCTGGCCTGACGATGGAGGAAAATTTATAACCCTGCCGATGGTCCACACCGAAGATCCTGAGACAGGTCAAAGAAATCTCGGGATGTACCGGATGCAGGTCTTCTCAGAAGAGACAACAGGTATGCACTGGCACCGCCACAAGACAGGAGCGCGTCATTTTGCGGCGTGTAAGACAAATCAATTTCCGGTTGCTATAACACTCGGAGGAGATCCTGTTTACACATATTCTGCTACAGCTCCACTACCTGATGGAATAGACGAGTACCTGCTTGCCGGATTTCTCAGGAACAAGGCAGTGGAACTAACCGAATGCCTTACCCAGCCACTGAAGGTACCGGCTGATTGTGATTTTGTGATAGAGGGATATATTGAGAGAAAGGAGGATTTAGTCAAGGAGGGCCCTTTCGGAGACCATACCGGATATTACTCATTGACAGACCTTTACCCCCTACTACACATAACATGCATATCACATAAGAAGGATGCAATTTATCCGGCAACACTCGTTGGAGTTCCTCCTCAGGAGGACAAATACATGGCTCTTGCAACTGAGAGGATATTCCTTACTCCTATAAAGTTCGCCATGGTTCCCGAAATGAAAGACATGCATCTCCCTGAAGAGGGTTGCGGACATAATCTGGCTTTTATCAGTATAAAGAAGAGTTATCCCGGAGAGGCCATAAAAGTAGCCCATGCATTATGGGGTGCCGGACAGATGATGTTTAACAAAATTATGGTAATAGTTGATGAAAATGTGGATGTAAGGAACAGAGAACATGTTATTAATGCAATACTTGAGAATTATACTCCGAAAAGGGATACACATTTCAGCAGAGGCCCGCTAGACGTTTTGGACCATGCAGCCCCGTCATGCGGATTTGGCGGTAAAATGCTTATTGACGCCACAAAAAAAATGGCCGAGGAGAGCGGAAATGTAACAACATCAGATTCAACCTGTCAAGTCGCTGTTTCATTTACTAATGACACAGATAAAAATGAGGGGTTGATAACAATCGTTCTCGACAAAGAGATTAATAAAGATGATGAATACATTGCCTTATGGCAATGGGGCGCAAACTGTGACCCTATAAGAGACAGCCGCTTTGTAAACGGCAGACTTGTCATGGATGCAAGAAGCAAGAGTCGCGGGCAAGGAGTCCGTGAATGGCCAGACATTGCAGTTTCTTCTGAACAGACAATCAAAGCCATAGATGAAAAATGGTCAGATTTAGGAATCGGAGAGTTTATACCGTCTCCTTCCCGTAGATTTTTAAAGTAATAAGCAGGAAAAGTCCGATAAAGAGAAGCATTGATGCATAGGCAGCCCTGCCTATGTAATCACCATATCTGACAAATGTCGTAATTTTACTGTTTAGGTTAAGATTTCCCTTAACATAGCCTCTCTGCCACCATCCAAGAGAATCTTGTATAACACCACGCTGATCAATCAGTGCCGAGATTCCTGTATTTGCCGACCTTGCGATTGATCTTCTGGTCTCTATTGCCCTCAATGATGCATAGCGCAGATGCTGGCTATAACCCGGTGTATCTCCCCACCATCCGTCATTAGTTATTATTGACATGACATTTGCTCCGTTAAGAACATAATCCCTGTAGAAGTCTCCGTAAACGGACTCATAACAAATTGCCGTCCCTATCCGGATGCTGTCATTGACAGAATTAAACACCTCTCTCTCCTTTTGAGTCCCGAAACCACCCGATGTCCCGCCAAGATCAATGGCAAGGTTGCTGAGGAATTTCAGGTATTGAGGATATGGGAAATATTCCACGAGGACAACAAGTTTTGACTTATGATAAATCATAGACCTGCCGGCAGAATCCATATAGATAGCTGAATTGAATGTGTCAAACCAGCCTCTCTCTGTTCTTCTGGCCGTATAGGTAGGTGTTTTAATCTCAGGGCCGCCCGGATAAATGTAAAATGATGTGGCCCCAAAAATCGCATTTGCACACTTTTTTTCATTTAGCAGCTGCGAAAACCTGGAGAACGTCCTGTTATTCCCCAAATCATTTTCAAGAACCCCCGAGGTAAATGTTTCAGGTGCCAGTACGAAATCTGTACTATCTGTAACTGCCGTTTCTGCAATTGTCATAAGAATATCATCCTGCTGTATCTGTGAAAGATTCCCGAATTTGTCATTGTAAGGATCGATATTTGGCTGAAGTACCACAAATTCACGCTGGTCCGGTTTCTCGTTGTATGTTGAGAATATTATTCGGGATGTGACTAATGGAAATGCTATTATTAAAACAGTTAGTGCTGATTTGATATAAAAAGGCTTTATTCTTCTATTCTTGTCATTTACAAGATTAAAAAGCAGGAGATTGACAATCAGTGCCCACAGTGACCCTCCCAATACTCCTGTATACTCATACCACTGAATATTCTTGATTGTTGTCGCAAATCCGTTTCCTAAAACGAGCCACGTCCATGATATCTCTGCTTCATAATAAAAATGCTCCCAGGCAAGCCAGGCCAGTACAAAGAAAAGATAGGCAAGAGCCGGTTTTGTCTTGCGCTTGAACCATCTGAAAGCACCGAATATCAGCGCCATTTGAAGTGCATTGAGTGTGCATGCAGCAATGGCTCCTGCCAATGTTGCGTTATATATCCAGTATGTGGCAAATACATTCCATAGCAGAAAGGCTGAATAGTAATAAATATAACCTCTCCTTATATTATTCTCAGTAATTATCTTCTCGAGCTGGAAAAGCGGAATAAAGGCTATCAGTAAAATGAGGCCAGCATGTGGAACCACAAATGGCAAGGTCAGGAGCAAAGAGGATAAAACCACCAGAAACCAAAGCGAAAGAGTTCTCTTGTTCTTCATGTTTTCATATTTTGCATTGACAAAGATACAATAATCTCAATTTGGAAGAAGGAAGCAAGAATAAATTGATTAATTTTGAACTTTAATTTATTGAATTACTTATCAAACATGCTCACAACTTTTGTAAAGGGTTTTATTGTAGGTATGGGAGCCTCGATCCCGCTCGGTCCAATGGGAATAATGTGTGTCCAGAAAACTCTCAGCAAAGGTCGCCATGCAGGTTTTATTGCCGGGCTTGGTTCATCAGTCACAGATACATTCTTTGCAGCCATCGCTATTCTGGGCCTTGCATACATCAAGACATTCATAAACAGATATGAGGATTATGTACTCCTTTTCGGAGGTGTTGTTGTAGGGCTCATCGGGATGAAGATCTTTCTCACAAATCCCATAAAACAGATACGTTATCCTATGACAGGAAAGAAACATCTGACGGACTTCTTCTCTGCAATGGCAATGACTCTCACAAATCCCGGCTCGGTCTTCCTTATTTTGGGTATGTTTGCTTATGTCGGTCTTGATACGGAAGGAATCGCTAAAGACCATATAGTCTCAGCCACATTGTGGGGTGTGTTCATAGGTGCATCTGTCTGGTGGTTCCTGCTTAGTGCCGGTATTAGTGCTTTCAGAAAAAAGTTCAGGTTAAGGCAACTATTGATGATTAACAGAATCTCAGGCATTCTTATTATTGTTCTAGGGCTTATCTCTTTTTTCGAAGGAGTATGGAGGCTGATTTCTCTTTATTTCTCTCTTGGTTAATTTTTTCATACCTTTGCCACACTTTCGGGGATGTTTTGGTTTTGACAGCAGATTGTATCGGAAAGTAAGCACGTCGAGCGTCGTGAAGCCGGCTCGATAATCCCGGGTCACAAGCCATTAACTGGCGAAAACAACTATGCACTCGCTGCGTAATTAAGCTAAGCTTTTACGCTTTATCGCCGCCGGCTAGGTCCGGCCGTGACGAGTATCCCGCCTGGTTTTAAGCCGACTATATCAGGTATATGGGGTATCAAACAAGTATGGCTGCCGACACTCACTCCTCTAAAGTGTCGTAAGATTTGGAGGATAAGCTCAGGATGGCCTGTCTGTAGGCAGCCCTGAGACGAAAATCAAGAACAGACTAAGCGTGTAGAAAGCTTTTGGATGGTTTGTTTGGACGGCGGTTCGAGTCCGCCCATCTCCACTGAAGACCGGTTAAAATCGTTTTAGCCGGTCTTTTATTTTTGTCAGGGTTCTTTTAATATAGTACCAGGCATAATAAAAAAAAGAAAAACGTCTTCTTGACGGCAAGACAGCCAGTGCCACAATGGCTGACATTGTAATCTTCTCAGTTGTCTTTAAGGCATCGCCTTTTGCTATTATAACCGGATCAATCATATCAGTCCTGTCAATGTGGACAATTCTGTGTAAAATGAAACGTTTGCCATAGCAGAATAAAATCACATCGCCTGCTTTTATCTCTTCCGGGCAAAAAGGAACAAGCTCAACCACATCTTTCCCATCCCTGAGCCGGGGTTGCATACTGTTTCCCCTTACCGTAAGTGTGACACTCTTTCCATCCTTGATACACTCCTCAATAAGTGGCAGCAGTTCGCCGTTTTTTACAAGGGCATTCATTTCAGATAGTTTTTATTTTAGATTTGTATACAGTATCCAGTACTAAGTTTGCTGCCTCCTTGTCCGGCAGACAATGGAGAATATAGACCGGCACAGTAGTCAACACCAAAGAAATAAACTCACATATATAATCCTCAAAGAGGGTATCTCTTAAAAAAGCCGGCGGAAAAGATGGATAAAGAGCGCAAAATGCACCTACATTAGGCAATAACTCAATCCTGTTTTCCTTACTTTGTTTGATACGTACGATAGCAGTAACCGGGTAACCCGAGTTGACATAACACTCTCCCTTCCCGCTCCATGGAGATCCGTAAATGTACGGAGAACCATCTTTGACAGTAAGCACAGGACTGTCATCATTCAACAGGAATGCTTCCGGTATATTCTTTACCCACAGCTTTGTATGAGTACTTTTTCCAGTTCCGGACTCTCCCAGAAACAAAATAGCCTTTCCGTCATACACAATCACCGAGGAGTGGACAGGTGCAAAGTGTTTGGGTATACCGGCAAAAGCCACAATCATCCATACAGCAAATTTAAAATGGTATGGCTTGACCATCCCCTTTTTCATACTGACATTAATATCCCGCGAGTCCGAATTCATATTTGCCACAAGAACAGAGATACCGTCAGGTTTCTCAATTGTAAAAAAATAATTGCCGGCCTTTCTGAATAAACGGCACACATCTTCACCTAGTTCAAACTTATGTATAAATACGATATCTGAGTCATTCTCGGGAATGGAGATACAATCTGAATCATGCGTACAAAAAATCCTGACAGGTGATTCAGGACTCTCCTGTAAATCTGCAAAGAGGCTGAACTCGGGAAGAGTGTCAGAGATAAGTTCCCGATTTTCGAAAAAAATCCGGAATACATTGCCCGCTATGTTATACTGCAAACTGTCAACCATCACTCTATAGTAATTATTCTGTCACAACTCCGAAGTAAATAATCGTCATGGGAAATGATAATGTTAGTAACGATCTTCTTGCTGAAAGCCGGATTTTTTATTGTAGAGGTTATCTCTTCCTCTGTCTTTCTATCAAGAGAAGAGGTGGGCTCATCTAATAAAAACACATCCGCGTCCTTATAAATTGCCCTGGCTATGGCAACTCTCTGCCGCTCTCCTCCGGACAACATGCACCCTCCATCACCTATTCTGCTCTGAATCCCAAGAGGCATTTTTTCTGTCAATCCGTTAAGAGATGAACTTTCAATAACCATTGTCAAACGTTCAGTATTAATATTGCTTGCCAATGCGATATTCTCTGCAAGAGACGAGTCCATTATAAAAATGTCCTGAGAGACATATCCGAGACGTTTATGCCAACGACTTCTGTTTTGAGGTGTGAGTTTTGCCTGATCAATCAGAATCTCTCCTGAAACAGGCTCATACAGTCCAAGCAAAAGATAGAAAAGGGTGCTTTTGCCAACCCCGGAAACTCCCTTAATCCCGATTTTCTCTCCTTTACGGATTGAAAATGAGATATTCTTTAGAACCGGTTCTCTGTCACCAAACCCGAATGTTACATTTTTAAAAGTGATTTGATTTTCAAACGTTAATGGCTCTGCCGGCATCTCCTCTTCTACCACTTTGACTTTATCAGACCACATATATTTAACACCCATCTCACTTACTATCTCTTTGGTATAACGATTAGTCCTTATTGTGGCATAGTTGGAAATCACCGATTTGGCAGCAGGCAGCAATTTCAATGTGGCTATTGCAAATAAACCAATCTCAACCAATAAATCCTTACCGTTATTTAAATAGTAACTGGTGACAACCACAGCGGTAATGACAAGCATCACCCCAATCTCTATCATTCCTGAAGCCGCGCTTTTTATTTTGTCACTCTTGATTCTGGAATCGGAAACAGCATTGAGCCCTTCATCAAATTTAACCTCCATCCTCTTAAATGCACCATTTACAAATACCTCTGGATACCCTCTAAAAGTCTCCAGAGTAAGCCGCCACTGACTCTTCTTTGCCTCGTTATCCACTTTACCGGCCTTATATAGCCTCTTCCCCATACTCATCTGATAAATAATGAGAAGCGGAAGGAAAAGAACCACCTCAGTAGCTGCTACATATACATTAATACCTGCAAGGATTCCTATTATAAGTACAGAGAGTAACAATTCGCCGGCAATAGTGAAAGATGGGGCCAACACATAAAACACATAGGAGTAGCAGACTGCATTCGTATTGTGAGACAGCACCGAAGCCCCCCTCTCTTTTATATACAACAGCCCCTTCTCAAAGTAGTACCTGAACATCTTACCCGAGTAAGATCTGTAAATTTTGAGCAACGAGTAGGTTTTATAGCTGTTTATCTTAAAAATCAGGTAATTTTTAAGTATAGTAAACGTTAATACAAAGCCACACACAAGCAGGAGGAATGTACCGTAATTTGTAACATTCAATATATTATACAACCGACTGAGAAAAACGCTGTTGCTTACTCCCCCGCTATCCAATAAAAGTAAGAGCAACGGAACAAACAGCGCCAACCCTGCCAGTTCGAGCACAGCTCCGGCAACAGTAAGCAATACTAATGTGAATCTCTTCATGTTAATACCAGTTGGATATATGTAGGTTTTGAGCTAATCGGTAAAACAATTCCGACCTGAACAATCCTCTGTTAACAGAATCATACTTCCATTTAGACAGGGCATATTGTTTAATCCCTATGATTTTTCTTTTTACAACCCACATTTTCAATCTATCCTCTCTGTTAATGGATCTGTAACTATTATTGAAAGCCTCATCCAAAACTTTTTCTGTCAGCTCTTCCACCTTTTGGAAATCTAATGAGGTGTCATGATAATCTATATGAGGCATTCTGAGATATTTGCCGCCAATTGAAAGAAATGAGCAAAGCAACAAATATTGCCCCTCATTCTTCATAACCTTCACAAAACGAGGAACATTAATCCTCTCGCCCATGGATGTGAAGAATAGAGCCAAATCGCATATATAACGACATACAAGACCTGATGCCAGGAAGTGTACTATTGCGTGACGTGTGAGAAAAACTGCCTGAAAATCAGGAGTCGGAATCCTTACAAGAACATCATCGAGCATTATTGTATCCGTTCCCTGCTCCTTTAGTATCCGGCAAAGCTCCCTGTCAAGATTTCTGTCTATATCCGACCCGTTAACATTCAGAAAAGTCTTATGGTTCTCAATCGGAACTCCTTTGAAAAAAAAATTGGAATGTTTGCCGCTTTTTATCTCCACCTCAATCCCCATTGCTCTCATAATAGCATTTCCCTTTTCGTAGTCGCCCATAAGAAAGATGTCTATATCGCCGCACTCACGATGATCCGGACGCGGATAAAGCATTCCCGCGCCAATCCCTTTCAGCACCATAAGTTCGATGCCGTGAGAGCGAAAGATAGTGACCAACTCTTTGAGAACAGCACATTGGCGGGCACGTCGGTTTTCCACCTTTTGCACACTCATATTCCATCTCAACCAAAGTTCTTTATCAAGACTTTTCAAGTCTAGTTTCAAACCATCCAGAGCAAGAGCCATAACACCCTGAGAGAGTGCAAGGTGAAAAAGAATTTCCGGATTTATATCATCTGCCTCTTTTAATTTACTGTCAGATTCAGCTTTAGGCCACAATGCAACATTAAGGGATTGAAAAAGAATTTGATGCTCCGGTGTCAGATACATAATCCTGCTTTGACCATTGAATCTGCCCAGTTGCCGGCATCATTCAATGCTGTTTTTTTATCAATACTATAGGTTTCTGTCAGCAAGTCTGCCGCATCCTCTATGCTGAAATCTTTATCTTTCAGGGCATTCCACAAAAACTCGGCAGTTGAGTTTAATAAAACAACTTTTGTAAGATCAACCGATGTTGAGGTCCCGATAACCAACATCCTCTCCCCTGCGATGTCTCTTAATTTTATATTTGGATTGTATCTCATTACTATTATTTTGCCATTCTCATGAAAAGTATTGCAAGTTAAGGAGATTGTCAGTGAAATCAAAGGAGGCAGATTAAAATTTCTTTCCCCAAAGTTGGATTCCAATGTGTGCGCAAGCCTCTGCGTCAGCTAGGGCATGGTGATGATTCTCCAGATAAAAACCACAATATGCAGAAACTGTATTGAGCTTATAATCGGGCAAACCCTTAATTTGTTTCCTGGCTTGCTTTAAGGTGCAATGAAATTCATAGTCGGGATAGTCCAGCTGATACATACGGAAGCAGGCTTTCAGGCAATTCTCGTCAAATGATTTATTGTGGGCTACCAGAGGCAAACCCTCTATCAGCGGTTCTATCTGATGCCATACTTTTGGAAATACGGGGGCATTCAGAGTGTCATCATAAGTAATGCCATGAACTGTCATATTTACATAACGGTAATACTCCGGTTCAGGGCGGATCAGACTATAAAATCTATCCACGATATCACCGTCGCGCACAATAACCACACCGACACTGCAGATGCTGGTAGGCTGTTCATTGGCTGTTTCAAAATCAATTGCGGCAAAACTGTTCATTGGGGTACAAAAATAACACAGAAATGGCACCTTGCCATAGTTTTTTGTATATAGTTGATTATATGCGCATAACAAAGTACATTTTTGGATAATTGAAGAATCCCTATGGCCTCATAAGCCGTTTTTTATATTGGAGATATACCTAATCAGGGAAGTCCATCCTTACTCACGATAAAGCCATAAGTCTCAAAGACACTGGTTTTTCTTAACGTGATTTGATTTCGTGTTTTTCCGGGGCTCCGAAACTCCTCACTGCGTTCGTCAAACATTCTCGCCCTATTTCGGAAAAACACTCATAAAATCACTAAAAAACCAAGGTCTTTTTCGGCCTTATGTCTTTAATCGCTCCACAATACGCTTTCCGGCTGAAATGCCCTGATCCAGTATTTTTCCTCTTATTTGTAAGCGGCTTAAGAGGCAAATTGGCAATGCCTGTTTCAGCAAATAAAAAAGAGGTTTACGCCAACAATTTCACCACATCTTCGAATGTGAATCCGGTGTAGTCCCCGATGCATATTGATGCGCCTACATTCCTCAGGGCGGATTCAGGCTGTGTGGAGGTTATGCCTATCACCTTCAGCCCTGCCCTGCATGCTGAAGTGACTCCGACAAGCGAGTCTTCCAGAACCACACACTGATCCTTGGGTAATCCCAGTTTTTCTACAGTAAGGTTGTATATTTCTGGATCAGGTTTTCCTTTTGTGATTTGAGACTGGTCAACGATTATATCAAAATAGCTGTTCAGTTCAAGTTTTTGAAATACCACCCTGACATTCTCATTTGGAGCTGAAGTCGCAAGTGCAATCCTGCAACCTGCCATTTTAACAGATTCAAGAAATTTTCTAAGATCTTTAATAGGCCCTACTTTCTGATCAAGCAGAAAATTTTCTCTGAATTCAGCATCTATTGCCCTTGTGTAATCAACAAGCGTCTCATCTGTGAGATCCTGTCCCAGAAAATGCCGAAGTGCCTCTTTACCTGTGCTTCCGAATATCTTGTCCAGAAAAGTCTGCTCATCTATTATCACTCCCCTCTTTCTTAAAAAACTCAACCACGCATCCCTGTGGTATGGATTGCTGTCAAGGATCACGCCATCCATATCAAATATTATCCCTGTCATCTATATTTTTTTTGAGTTGCAAAGATAGGTGATTAATTTCAGAATACATCTCGGAACAATTATTGCATATCATGATCTGTCTAAAATTTATATTAAATTAAAATGAAAAAACTGACATTAATAACATTTGTATTGTGCTTTCTGGCAGGAAGTACAATTTCTTACGCTCAGGACCATTCGGCAGAGATATCTACCTCTGTACCTGAACTTGCAAATTTCCACAAGATAATATTCCCTTTGTGGCATAAAGCATATCCTGCAAAAGACACAGCTACTATCAGGAGTTTCGTCCCTGCCATCAAAGAGAATATGGCTAAAATGAATGCTGCTAAATTGCCTGGCATACTTAGGGAAAAAGAGGGTCTTTGGAAGAGTGAGCTTGTAAAATTCAACGCTGTTGCCGAGAGTTACTACAAGGCATGTGATGAGAAGAACATGGATGCTATGCTCCTTGCCGCCGAAAAGTTCCACTCAGCTTATGAGGCTATGAACAGGGTTGTTAAGCCTTTCGTTAAAGAGATGGATGCTTACCATAAAACTCTTTATGTAGTTTATCATAAAATGCTTCCTGAAAACAAGTTTGACGAGGTTGCAGCTGTAATGGATCAACTTATTGCTGAAGCTGATGCGGTAACAAAATACCCTCAGGATAAACTGACTAAACGTCTTAAAGAGAATACACCTAAGTACTATACAATTTCAAAGGAGCTTTATGATGTGACAGTAAACGTTAAAGAGGTGCTTGCAGGCAAGAATGCTGAAAAAAGCAAGGCTGCAATAGAGAAGATGCATAAAGTATATCAGAAACTGGAATCAGTCTTTGAATAAAGATCTCTAAAAAATTTTTCATACAGAAGGGAGACTGAATGGTCTCCCTTTTATTTTAAATTACACGTTGTAGGACACTCTTGTATGATGCATCTGCATGAGCTTCTGGACAAAAACCCTCTTAACCTTTACAATCTCCCTGATTGAAATCTCAGCACCGTACAGCTGATCATCAGACACACGTCCGTCAACAACTCTGTTGACCAATTCTGTAAGACTCTCTTCCGAAAAATCCTTAACAGACCGTGAAGCAGCCTCTACTGCATCTGCCATCATGACTATAACCTGCTCCTTGTAAGCAGGAAGAATCCCCTTGTATGTAAACTCGCCTTTGTTTGCCGGATCACCTCCCTGCTCAAGATACTTCTTGTAAAAGAACCCTGCCCAGGAGTGTCCGTGGTGTGAGAGTATGAAATCAATTATATTTTGCGGAAGTCTCTCTTTTTTTGCCATTTCAGCACCGTTGTCAACATGATTTATTATGATTCTGGCACTCTCCATAGGAGTAAGGTTTTCATGAGGATTAAAGTTTGTATTTATCTGATTCTCAGTAAAAAATTGCGGTGCCTCCATCTTTCCTATATCATGATAAAGGGCCCCCACCCTTGTAAGCAAAGCATAAGCCCCTATCTCTCTTGCCGCACTCTCTGCCAGATTTGCGACCTGAAGCGAATGTTGGAATGTACCGGGAGCTACTTCAGAAAGTTTCTGTAATAGCGGTGTTGTAGTATCGGAAAGATCTCTCAAACGGGGATTGGACAATAGTCCGAAAATCTTTTCAAAAAGGAAGACAAGAGGGTACGCAGCAACAACCAAAACTGAATTCCATACAAAAAAGAGAAAATGCTGATAATTCAACCCGGCAAAGGAGCCGTACTCAATGAGTCTGAATGAGATATAGGCAAGTGATAGTACAATAAAAACAAGTATTGAATTTATAAATTGCAACCAGCCTCTGTTCCAGAATTTGAAGGCAAATACGACCACTCCACCGGCAATAACATTAAGGAAATATATCTCATACCCTCTTTGTGCAATTAGCACAACAGGAAGCATGAATATCAGATAAATCGGGAGAACAATCTTGGATGTAAAAAAAGATGTGATGTACAGCGCAAAGACAGGGAACGGTATAATATAAAGGTAATCAGTATTTATATTCTTCACAACAGAAGTTACTGCTACTATCAGAGCAAGCTGGAGTAACATGAAATAAAGTTTGTTTGACTCCTCAAGCACCTCTTTCTTAAGAAACGACAGCATGATGGTAAACAAAATCAAAATTCCTGAAATAAAAATGAAATGGCCCAGCTTTAACAACCAAAGATTTCCTGTATAGCCCATGGTCATCTCATACTCTGCTTTATAGGAATCCAGCAACTGCTCTATATCCGATGTAACTGTCTCACCTTTGGCAACAATCAACTGTCCGGCATAAAGCATCCCTTTAGTCGGAGAGATATAATATACTGCATTCTTGCGTGCCATCTCAGTTGCATTCCTGTCAAGTGAAAGGTTTGGTATTATAAGTTTGTCAAAATCCGCCTCCTTGAAGAGTTTTGATATATTCAATTCAGGAAACTGCTCCGAGATGGAGGAGCTTAGGAAATCCAAGGCCTGTTTCCTTGTATATATCTCCGATGCCGCCGTCTCAACATTTTCACCGTTTTTTTGGATAATGACCGCCTTCCCCAGAATATTCGAGTCAGGGAAATTCTCAACAACACCCCTCTCATATATTTGCTGGATGTAGTTGTCTATAAAACTGAAGAGTTGTTTGTCTGCAATTACCTCCTGTTTTCCCGTAAGGAAATCTTCCGCTACACTAAGAGCATTGCCGGACCAATTATAATATGAAACAATCTGAGCCGCCTTTTGATTTTTCTCAGCATTCAGCTCTGCTTCATTCTTCAGAATAGGAAAATCCACAGGAGCTATTAGAGTTTCATACATCCATGGACGGCCTCTGGAATATTCGTATTTGAACTTCCCCTCGTTTGGAATCAAAAAGGCAAGAATCAATGCAGCCAAAAACAAACTGATATACAAATGATTCCGTTTTATGTAGTCAATCATAGTTGCCATTACTAGATTTTAAGATTCACAACTTCACAAAAATAGTCTAATTTTGACTAAAATAATATTGATATTCAAATAACAACATGAAAATGATAAAAGTTCAACCAACGATGCTCTTATTATGTTGCCTTGCATTTCTATTTCAGACAACAGCTAATGCCCAGAAAAGATATGTTATAAACTCTAAAAATCTAAAAACGAACGATACTGTACTCGTTTTTACACCTTCCGGATGGGACTACGAGTCTGCTAAAGGAACTCCCGCCCTTTTTCTTTTGCACGGCTGGAGTGGTTGCTGGAGAGATTGGAGCACAAAAACAGATTTACAGGAGCTAAGTAATAAATGGGGTTTTATAATAATAACACCTGATGGTTTTTATAACAGTTGGTACCTGAACAATATTGACAGTACCAAGATGCAATGGAAGACCTTTTTTCACAAAGAGTTATATCCAATGATGGTTAAGGAATACGGACTGGTTGCAGAGAAGACTTTTATCTCTGGATTAAGTATGGGCGGGCATGGTGCTCTCAGCACTTTTCTGGATGATGTAACAAAATTCAGGGCCGGAGGAAGCATGTCGGGAGTTCTGTACCTGCCTGACTCAAAACGCAAGGATTACCAACTTTCACAGGTGATAGGTCCATACAGCGAAGGTTGCGCAAAGTATGAGACAAATTCAGTCACAACACGTCTTGACAGTACCCTGCTGAATCCGGCATTCAAGGCCGGTGACAAAATTCTGTTGGCAACATGCGGATCTCAGGATTATTATGCCAACAGTACGCTAAATTTTGCCAAAAGGTGCGAAGAGCTCAAAATACCACATGTGCTGATTATGAGTCCCGGCGCTCACACATGGAAATATTGGAAATTTGCTGTAGAACAGCACCTGTTTATCTATTCAAAAATGGCTGATAACAAAGGTCTTGGTTATTAACAGTGTAATAAAAACAGATAGAGGCCTGTCCGAAAAATCGGACAGGCCTCTACACATTAATTAGGTACTACCTGCTATTTTGCAATAAGTGGAGACTCTTTCTGAACATTCATAGGTTTGTTCATTATTTCGATGTCTTCAATAAGTACGGATTTAGGAGCAATTATTGAAGTAGGGATTGTCCCTCTGTATAGATAGTTAAATGCCATCTCCTCTTTTGATACACCTAACACTCTTTTTAGCTTAATAAACTGAACCGGAGAAATTTCAGCCCCTGTCACAAGAGTTTCAGAACCATCCTTGACAGACACCCGATACAAGTACTGATCTGAACCACCTGCAAAGTTTCTCACAATATATGCATAATCAAGCCCCTCCTCTATTGCGGCTTTGATAAGCTGACTCTTAAGTTCTGAAGACGCGGCTCCTTCCGGTGCCGATACAATAAGTGTTCCCGGAGCAATTGCTTTGGTAATAGACCTTGGTGTTACCCCGTATCTAAGGCTGCCTGTGGAGCCTTTAACTTTTTTAGTAGGCACTCGCGAGCTAAGTAACGACCTTAGGATGCCATTCTCTACAAGCTTCTCCTCTTTAACCGGGGTTACCCCCTGAGCATCCAAAGTATAATTTCCTATAAGAGACATGCCGTCAAATTCAGTCAGGTCTGTTCTGTTTTGCACATTAAGTCTATTATCAATAACCTTTTTACCGATTCTGTCTTCCAGTGGTTTTACATTTTTTGCATCACCTACATTCTCAGCTCTTGCAACCGATGCCATTACCTGAAATGGTTGCCTGAAGGCCACTATACCGGAAGGGGATATAAGATTGTCAGCAAAAATTTTTGCCGACGCAGCCTCTTCAAAAAGAACAGGTCCCAGATAATACTCTTGCATATTTGGTGCCTTAACAAGAGCTGATAGTCTGTCAGCAAAACTTTCGGTTAAAGAGATAAGTGCAGATTCGGAAGGCAGTTTTTCAAAACATTTTGCATAGATGACTTTCTGATCATCCACAACCTGACCAAGATTATTTCTTATGCTGCCTTTAATGATAAGTGACACATAAGCAGTAGGTTCCTTAATCTTTGTGCCCTCTGTTGTCAGATAGTAGTAAACTGTTTGAATTCCTCCTATTTCTACGCTTGAACCGAATACTGAAGGATATTTTTCAAATACCTTAGAAAGCTTACAGGCAAGTTCCTGATATGCCTTTTTGTTCATATTAAATTCTGGTATTGCAGGTGTTGAAACCACTGTTCCGGTAAGTGGCAACATATCCGGCAAAGCCTTTTCCTCTTCAGAAATTGTTGCAGTCTTTACAGCATTCTTTTTTGACTTATAGACCTCAACTGCGAACTTATATGCTACATCAGAGGTTTGCCAAAAATTACGACGTAGCTGGTCGTAGTTGTCATCACGTGTTGTAAAGAAATTAAGGTTAATACCATTGTCGGTATATGAATAGTCACTTGAAAACTGGCTGTCACCTACATATAGATTAACCGAGTGTACTCTCTCTCTCGGGCTCTCTTTAGTATAAGTAATTGTTCCAAGAGAGCTGCTCACAGAGATGTATGAATTCTCTGCAACTGTATATGCTACAAAGTATGTTTGAGGGGCATTCGGTAGTTTCAGCTCCTTTTTTGTGCGGTCCATCTCATCCTGCATTGCCTTGAAAAGCACAGATTCATTCCTCTGACCGTAAGATAGTGTAGAAAGGCATGCATATATGAGAATAAAAGCGCCTATTCTTCTAAATATGGATTTTGTATGTCTCATTTCTCAAATTTTTGTTTTATAAATTACGGACGAGGCAGTAGTGCCGGTGTTACTGTTGGTTTTGCCTTCTTCTGAAGCTCCACCTTGTTTACAAGAATAGTAGGTGAAATTGCTGTCACCGGAACATAACCGGAAGACGCACCGCATGTACCTGTAAATATTTCGAAATCGCCTCCGGCATATTCTATATTTGAGAACATTGACAATGGTGTTCCAATCATATCAACACCCCTTACCAACTCATCCTTTCTACCGTCTACATATATTCTGTAAACTTCAAGCGGAGTGACATTGAATGAATTTGCCCCGCTTCTGCCTGTTTGTGTAAAACCTCCAGTTACAGCCTTGAAAAAATATCCATACTCTTTCCCTTGTTTTTTAGCCTCTGCTATCAACAATTTTCGTAGTTCAGCATCACTCTTGTATTCGTTAGTCTCAACAATAAGGTTTGATTGACGCGAAGTAGGATCCATCTCGAATTCCGCTCTTGCATGGCCGTTAGACTTAGGAAAACCGTTCAGGCCGGTGCGTGTCATAAGGAAGTTGCGGAGGATACCATCTTTTACAACCTCTACTCTCTCTCCTCTCACACCCTGATCATCAAAAATATAGTAACCGTTAAGCGGGTGTCCATGATATTTTTTCATAGTAGGATCCATATAAACACTCAGACTCTTAGGCAGGACATAATCTCCGACCATATTCTTGAATGTCTGACCATCTGAATCACTTTTCATTTTTTGCCCCTCAACCCTGTGTCCGAATATTTCATGAAAAAAGACACCACTTGCTGAACCGGAAAGAAGTGCAGGACCGGTAAATGGTTGTACCAGCGGTGCTGTTTTTAACTCAGACAGCTTTGCCGACATTAATTTCATATCTTTGGCTATTTGGGCATCTGCAGGCAGTTCGTCCAACGAAAAGGCCATATAACTCTTATTCAGCGGGAGTTCCATCCCATCATCAGCCATTGTCATGCCTTTAATACTAAGCAGGACATAGACTCTGTTCTCAGCTATCTCTGTACCTTCGGTAGACACAAAATATTTCCTCCAGATCTTGAAGTTAAGTGTCGCATTTGCCGAGATCACATCTTTGTTTTCAGTAAGGAGTGCTGTGTATTTATTCAGTTTTTTCTGCCAAGCATCAGTATCAAGGGCAATCTTATCCGCTGAAAGGGCCGGTTCAAAATACTTCTCAGCCTTTACAGGTGTGAAATCTGGAGATTTGTCCTCATTTTCAACCTTTACTCCACTTTTTGCCTTTGCACTCTCAAGGCTTTTCTTTGCAAATTTATATCGTTTGTTCACCTCTTCACGGATAATCTCCTTGAAAGCTTCAGCTCCGTTCTGAAGGTCTGAAGGCAGGAGAATGGTCGGAGGGCCTGCGAACCTGTTGGTTAACACACCATTTTGTGACTCATGAAAATTGTCGAACTCAGGACTTCCAATCCTTACCTGTGGTACGAAAATGATCTGTTTCTCCTCTTCCACGGTGTTAGTTGCACCCATTGAAGATCGGATAGTGCGGGTGAAGTTATCGACCACCCTGTAGTTCATGTAGTAAGGAGGATATTCTCCCTTCTGAAGCGTTGCCATTTGGCTCTTCAGTTCGCCCTTCAACAGGTCAAGCATCTTATCCTGCGCAGGAAGAGACAGATTGGCCAGCAGAAGAACTGCCAGTAATAGAATTTTTCTCATTGATAGGTTAATAAATGTTATACTCTGATTTGACTATGTCAGATGATATAAGTTTAATCGAGGAATAAAATATTCGCACACTCTATTAAACGCAATCAGAATGGACTTGTCCGGTAAAAGTCCTCTTCGAGGTATTTTTTTGGAGTGAATGTGAACTTACCCAACAAAGATCCTCTTTTATCCCGGTATAAATACTCCATGATTATCCTATGATCTCTGTATGGCTTGAGTTCATTATTATATCTGACGAATTTGAGCAGCTTCGGTTTCATATAGTGTCTGAAGCCCAGGGTGTCGATAGAGTCCCTGACCATTTTTACCATTGTGTAGTTATACTGAAATAAAGAGTCCCTGAAAACAACGGCACTATCCAATTGAGTCTCCGAATCAATCATTTTTGGGCATTGCTTGTTCAATTTCTTTGCGGCTTTAGCCATCTGGGTTTCAAACGAAGGCTTTTTGAACGCCCCTTGTTGGTACAGTATTACAGAACTCAAAACTACTATTAATAAGATAATTAAACCAAAATTGTACTTATTCTTCGCATTTTCCATACGTATCCAAATATATTTAAGTTTAAGAATTCAAATATACTGTATTTTTTTATGTGGCACTGAATTTTCTATAAGCCCGATACTCTGTCTGTTACATTGTATCGGGCTTATTTATTTTAATTTTACTGGTTTGTATACAGCAGTATTACAATTAAATAGAAAAATCAGTGCCACATAAATACCTCCTTCCTTACAGTAAATTTTTCCAGATTCTTCATATTAATCTCCACTCCTATCCCCGGGCCTTGAGGAACATCCATTGTCCCGTCAGAATTAACAACAAAAGGCGGGTCAACTATGTCCTCTTTATAGTATTTTTTACTTGCGGATATGTCTCCGGGAAGGGTGAAGTTTGGAAGAGAGGCAAGTGCCACATTGCCTGCACGGCCTATCCCAGACTCAAGCATTCCTCCGTGCCATACAGGAATACCCATACTTGCACAGTAGTCGTGTATCAGCTTTGACTCGGTATAACCGCCTACCCTGCCCGGCTTTATATTTATTATCCTGCAACTCTTCAGCTCGATTGCGGCTCTGGTATCATCAAGAGAGTGAATGCTCTCATCGAGGCAGATCGGGCTCTTAATCTCACGCTGCAATTTTGAATGGTCGTATATATCCTCATATCCAAGTGGTTGCTCAATGAGGGAAAGGTTGTAGTCATCCATTTTTTTGAAAAGATCTATATCTGCAAGAGAGTATGCTGAGTTTGCATCTACCTGGAACATAATATCCGGATACTCTCTTCTTACGGCCTTTACAAGTTCCAGATCATGACCAGGAGCTATCTTAATCTTGATTCTTTGATAACCATCTGCAAGAAAGTGCTCAATATTCCTGAGTAATTCATCCGCCGAAGACGGTATCCCGATACTCACCCCGACATTTATCTTCTCTCTGGTTCCACCGAGCAGTTTTGACAAAGAGATCCCTTTGCTCTTTGCAAGTGCATCCCAGATGGCAGCCTCTATCCCGGCCTTTGCCATCATGTGTCCGCGGACTCTTTCATACATCTTTACAACCTCTGATGCCTCGTTGATCTCCTTGCCAATGATTGAAGGGATCAAAAAATCTTTCATTATGTGCCAGGCAGTCGGCACTGTCTCATAAGAGTAGAAAGGAGTCCCTTCTGCGACACTTTCACCCCAACCGGTTACACCTTCAGCATCAACTCTTACCATAATGTGCTCCTCATCATACTCTGTTCCCATTGATGTTGTAAATGGGGTAACAAGATCCATTTTTGTATGACGTATTTCGATTCTGTCAATTTTCATGTTAATAATTATTTAAGATTATTTTTTATCTGTTTGACCTTACTCTGATTACAGGATAGATAGACTGCGCCTTCATCAGATAGGCGAACTGGCTGTATGTCGCAAGTCCAAGTTCAGATTGAGGCTCGATTGCCGTTATGAGCATATTACCCTTCAACTGAGAGGTAGGAATGAAAATATACTCTTCCAGGTTAATCGTTTTTGGCTCTATCTTTTGCACACTGACCTGCGGAATTGCGATTGTATCTCTCTCAAAATCAATCGAGTCTATCTCGTTGACAATCAACTGTTCAAACATGATGTTTTTATCCTTCTTTAAAGGTTTTACCTCTAAACCGTGCCTGAAGGCCCAATCAATGAGATCCTGATGACTTTTCGGGAACAGATAACCGCATGGTCTGCTGATTGTCAGGGTCGGCTTTACCACCGGTCTGAAATCATTGACGACAATAACCGAATCTCTGTCTGTCGCATAAGAATAAACAGGAAGTTCCAGTCTGGTTCCGTCAGGAAAGTGCTCCATCTGAAGAGGAACTTCAGAAACAGCAATATTTTCAATTCTCCTCTCCTTGGCTACTAACTCCTTCATTTCTGAATGATTTTCAGATACAAATCTGAGTAAGGCAAGCATCCCGTAAAACTGTGAACGTGCACGATGCGCCAGATTGTCAACCAGTGCGTCAACTCCGTTCATACCCTCCTGAATGAAAGAGAATGTATTTTGAATCCCGTAACTCTGGCGTCCGTCGTTTATATCGAATGTACTGTACCTGATATAATCCTGCTCAGGAGGCCCTCCGGGACTGTACATTGCGTTAGAGACACCCCTTGATGTAAGAAATGCAGAGTAGTATGGCTTTATCTTTTTCTGTTGATATTGTCTGATAGATTCCGAAATTGAGGGATGTGTATTGAAGCCGACAAGAATATCCGAATTGGTCCTGTATCCGAAATTCTTCCAAGTCTCACCATAAGGGTAATACTCATGAACATCCATTGTTACCTCAAATTGATATTTGTCGAATATCTTGTGTAACGCAACCACCTCAGGCTCTGTCATGATAAGATGGTTTCTGTTCAGATCCATGCCGTTACCGTTACGGCGGCTATTCAGCTCTGACCCGTCAGGATTGACCTGAGGAATCAAAGCAAGATCAATATATTTGAAAATATCAGCATTTTCAGGTTTTGTCAATTCTTGAGCCAGAAGGAGCGCTCCCTCCTTTCCTGATTGCTCATTTCCATGTTGTTGAGCATGTATGAGCACTCTGATTTTTCCTTTGTCTTCTCCAAAATCAGAGTTCGAGAATTTGAGCATGAACAGGTCGCGCCCCTTTACCGATTCTCCGATCTTTTCAACAGTAAGGATGTCTGAGGATTTGTCAAGTTGATGGATATACTCCACCATTTCTGAGTATTTAGAGACCTCTCTGAAATCTCTTGCCTCTGCAGGCGTTTTAGGTTGCCTGCTCTGTGCATTCATAGATTGATTGCTGAAAATAGAAATTGAAATTGACAAAGCTAAAGCTAAAAGAGGAAATTTTTTCATCTTTAAATTTGGCAAAATAATATTTGCCATTATTTATTAATTAACTGATTAAGAATATTATAAACTAAAATCCATTTAGTTGCATATATACGGTAGGCATTAGCAGGATTAAACCAAGAATCATAAATGCCAGCAAAATTTTCCAAAACCACTTTATCCACACCTCATAAGGAATCCTAGCTATGCCAAGAGCACCAATAAGTACTGCGGATGTAGGGGTAATCATGTTAGTAAACCCGTCCCCGAACTGGAATGCCATTACAGTTGCCTGTCTGGAGAGCCCGATAACATCAGAGAATGGTGCCATAATAGGCATGGTAAGGGCTGCTTTTGCAGAACCGGAAGGTATGAAGACATTTATGACTGTCTGGATGAAATACATTATTGAGACAGTAGCCCCTTTTCCTGTTCCCTCCATTGTAGATGAGAGCGAGTAGAGTATTGTATCCATAATTTTTCCCTCTGTCAGCACCTGGATGATGCCTCCTGCTAATCCTACAATCAAGGCAGCTGTAAGTATGTCCTTGGTCCCGGTTATAAACTCCTTTACGATTGTATTTGCACCTGATCCCATAGCTATGCCGGATATTATTCCCATAGCCAGAAATAGTGCTGATATCTCCGAAAGATACCATCCGTATCCTAAAACCCCGACAACAAGAAAGACAATTGTGAAACCCAGAATATTAAGAATAAAGAACAGATATGATTTTCTAAGAGTCAGGAATCCTGTAATAGCAAACAAAGCTGTCAGAACAGGTAAACAGATGAATGTGACATTTGCCCCGCCAAGACTGATTGTTGTAATAGGATGATCTATTGAGAATAACACCAGCACAATTGTAGTCATTGCGAATGCAATCCAGGCAGAAACAGGGGTTTTTGTTGCAAAATCCACCTTTACTGCCTCCATCTCCCTATTCCTCCAATATTCGTCCAGCTCATACATGGGAGAGAATCTCGGATTTTTCTTCACCTTAGATGCATAAATCAAAGTAACAGTTATTATCAATGCCGTAAGGATAATCCAGACAACCAACCTGTACTCAAATCCGGAAAAGAGCTGTAATCCTGATAATCCCTGTGCTATCCCTATTGTAAACGGATTGATTATGGCCCCCGAGAAACCCATATGAGCAGCGACATAGACCATCAGCAATCCTGTGATAGAGTCATAGCCCATAGAGATTGCCAGAGGGACGAATATAATCACAAAGGCCAAAGTCTCCTCACTCATCCCGAAAACAGCCCCAAATAAGCTGAAAATGGTCATTGACAATATTATCACCATGTTGTTCACCCCGAGTTTCCTGAATATCCATCTCTTTTCAAGGTGTCCCGATTTCTCTAGAAAAGAGAGAATTCCAAAGTCAATCGCCCGGCTACTGTTCAGTATCTGGAAAGCTCCGCCGATAATAAGTACAAATGCAATAATGCCGGCTTGTTTTTTAAAACCCTCCAAAAGTGATCCGAATATTTGCCAGGTCTGAGGCGATGACTCAACAACATGATATGAGTTGTTGACAATGACATCCCGTGTCACCCCGTTAACATCTTTTTTCTCGTATTCAAATTGTCCTGCCGGAACAAACCATGTGAGTATTCCGCAGACAAATATAAGAAAGCCGATTATTACAAATGTGTGTGGAATCTTCTTTAGATGCGCCATTTCGATTTAGTTTTAGATAATACTAAAGTAGTTAAATTTTAGAAATTATACTTATCACCGGGAGAGAGGAGTGTAAGCTTGAAACTATTAACGGCACCATTAGTCTTTTCATCCGGCTTGTATGGTTCAAAAACCATCACTCTGTTTGTACCGATAACCTCCATTGTATTATCTGGTTTTACAACAATCGCAGCCTCCTCATCTATACCAATTCCTCTGTATCCCGGGTTATCCAGCAGTACATTTATCAATCTGACCTGTCTTTTTCTTGTTATGAAATGCTGGTCAATTATGATATTGTTTAGGAAAGCAAATCCCGGTGCTGTTATTACATCATTCTCTTTAATATAATTGAATTCCGGCATGTCGGAGGTATCGCTTGCACTGGTTCCGGTAAGCATTATCCTGCTCATAATTGCCGCACCGGCACTTGTTCCGCTGATAACTCCTCCGTTTTTATAAATCTCCCTTATTTTTTCCAGAAATTTTGTTCCTTCAAGGTAATCACTTAGAATAACCTGATCTCCTCCGGAGAAAAATATAGCAGTTACACCATCCAGTTTAGCAAGACTTTCCGGAGAATCGACACTATCCTTAGAACAAAAGATATAATCCGAATTAGTACAGCCAAGATCTCTGAACTCTGCACTCTGTTTAATCCCTGTCTCCTCGGCAACTCCGCTGGCAAAAGGAACGACAAGAAGTTTTGCACTATCTCCCCCTCCATATTTGATTATTGTTTTTAAAATCACCTCTATTCTGTCACCACCCCCTTCAATAACTAAAGTTCCTTTTGAGTCAATTTTCTCGGGAAGATATTCCAGATCTGACTTCTTATTTTGGGTACAGGATGTGAAATGCAATAAGAGAATTATTGCAAAAAGCATAGATATTTTGTTCATTTTATTTTTTTATTTCTGTTGTTAGTAATTGATATGCAATCATTGATGCATTGCTAAGATCTTCATAAAGGATAAACTCATCGTTACCATGTGGATTTTGTGCCCCCACTCCCAAATTAATGGTCTTTATACCTTTTGCATTGAGAGAATTAGCATCGCTTCCACCCATTGACTTGGCCGGAAAAGACTCTATACCAATGGATTCTGCCACCTGAGAAAAATGTATGTATGGCATATCCTCCTCTGTGATATTGTATGGTAAAAAATCCCAGAAATATTTCGACTCCATTGATGCTCCATGTTTTTCACATACATCTGTGAAATCAGCCAGGATTTTTCCCATAAGCTCCTCACCATGAGACACAAAATCTGTCCTGAGTTCCCCTTTCAGCACAACCTCGTCACATACGACATTTGTATTTGTTCCTCCGTTAACGCTTCCGATGTTTGCAGTTGTAACCTCGTCAATCCTTCCAAAAGGAAAGTTTGTCATAGCTTCGGCCGAAACCATGATTGCATTAATACCCTTTTCCGGAGAGATACCGGCATGCGATGACTTTCCTTTTATAATAAGTTCAAAATTTATTGCTCCGCATGTCCTTGTGACGAAATATCCGGGAGTCATATAAGAGTCGAAGATAAAACCGTATTTAAGATCCGGATCCGGTTTAAAATAGAGGGATCCGGCAAGGGTTGTCTCTTCACAGACGGTAAAAAGAAGTGTACATGGTTTGAGCGTTTTGTTTTCAACCGCTCTTTCAAGAGCAAAGAGTATTGACGAAAGACCGCCACGATCATCCACACCTAACGGAGTTGTCCCATCAGAAGTAATTCTGTCATCTTTAAACTGATGCTTCAGACCTGCAGTTGACCTCGGTGTGTCCATGTGTGAGGCAAGCAGGTACTCACCACCGCCCAGTATCTCAACAATTACATTTCCTGAATTTCCACCGGATAACTCTTCAGCATTATCCCTATAACTTTTTAAACCTAAATTACTGACAAAGCGGATGATATAGTCAGCCACAGCTGACTCCTTCCCTGAAGTTGCGTCAATTGATGTCAATTCAACAAATATCTGCCTGAGCCTTTCGTCCAATACTCTCTTTTCCATATTACTGTCCATAAACTTTTACATTTCTGAGTAAGAAGTAATAACAGTCTGTACAATTTCCATGAATAAAACCGACATATACCTTCTTTCCTTTATAAGCTGTCAAATCTATCGTCTGAGGCTTGAAATCGCCATAGGTCTCATCAAGCTCTGTCCAATCCCGCAGAATTGTAGCCTGTCTGCAGTTTGCAAGTGTGATAGGATTCTCCGAGATTATAACTCTGTAATTCTCCTCCGGGTAATCTGTATCACCGGCAGCCACTTCGAATGTAAGCAGTATGGCATCAGTCGTGTTACCAAGCTCAATTGCAGGTGAAATAAGATAATTCTCAGGGGTTAAGGCTCCCACACCACCGGACACCCATGAATCTGAAGTTGCTGCACCATCATAGTAGTTCCAGTTATAGCCGTCCCCGTCTTTATCCAAAAGAGTCCATGTCTGTGGAATCTCTTCGAGGAAAGTCTCCTGGAAATAGAACACTCTGTCAGGAGCAAGTTTATAATTGAGAATGGATGTCGGCTTGTTTGCCTTAGTATCAGGCGAGTCTTTAAGCACCACATAAAAATTGTTTCCAGCCTTCTTCAGCATTCTGATCTGGATATATCCGAAATACTCCCCCCGCGGTATAACCAGCGAACCGGCCATTGTTGACTGAGTGAAAGTCTGTCCTTCGGATGTCAGGATTTCATAGTCTCGCCCTATTACAGCTGTAGTGTATACTGTGTCAACAACAGCGATATCTGTTCCTTCCGGAAGTTCCTCAACATATCTGTCTTTATCTGTAAGGTAAAAAAGACGATTTACAATCTCGTAGTTTACTGTTATATCACCCTCAGCTGGTTTGATTATCTGTACACAAATCGAATCCAGTCCAATTTTATTGTTCTCTTTCTGGAGGATATTGCTTATTGTTCCCTGTTTATTCGCAGAAGCGCTGAATTCATAATACTGCGGACCTTTGTATGTCCAATCCTCTTTCTGGCAAGAGAAGAGCAGTATAGCAGCAAGGAATAAATTGCCTATTATTGATATTGATTTTTTCATTTTCTTGAGTATAAGTATGAGTTATAATTAATATCCGGGATTATTTACAAGTTCCTTGTTTACATCCATTTCCGTAGTGCTTATAGGAGCAACCACACGGTAATCCTCGTAAGGTATGGCAGCCATTCCGTTAGCCCTTGGGATATCCCTTCCCAGTCTCTTCATATCAAAAAATCTGTGACCTTCAAAAGCAAGCTCAATTCTCCTCTGTAGCAATATCTCATCCAGCAGTTCTGAATTCGAAACATCAGTATTTGCAAGACCTCTCTTGTTCATCAGAAGATTCAGGTCACTCCTTGCCAATGTGTATGACGTCTGATGTGCATAAGCCTCAGCTCTGTTCAGGTACACTTCAGATATTCTCAGAAGAGGGATGTCATCCAATCCGAATACTCCTCCCCAGCTGTTAAACTTTGTTGTCCACCAAAGATCCTGGCCATAGTAATGAACCTTTCTAAGGGCCTGAAATCTTGTATCCTTTTCCTGATCAATCAGATCCATAAAGTCAGCTGTAACCGAGAGCTGTGCATCACCTGCACCAGTGCCGTCACCAAAACCTTCAGCATCTCTCGCACCGTTGTCAACAGTACCGTATGTAGAGTGAAGAGATGTAGAGGCCAGATTTTCTGTAACATTATAATGCAACTGCCATAAAGACTCTTTTCCGTCAGAGAAGATATCTGTATATTTTCCATCATATAACCCTACTGAAGATTTTGAAATAACATAATCGGCAGCCAGAATTGTATTTGCCCAATCGCCCTTGTACAAGAACACACGTGACTGGAGAGCCTTAACTGCAACAGCTGAAATCCTGAATGGGTGTAATCCGCTGTCATTGTTCTCCAACATTGTAAAGGCATTGTTAAGATCAAGCAATATCTGTTCCCAGACAGCATCTACCGTAGCCCTCTTTACTGAAGCCTGCACGGTAATGCTTCCTCCTTCATTGAAAAATGGTTTTATCAATAGTGGTACGCATAGATTGAAGTTGTCCACAAGATGACCGGGAACACGGCTGTAGATAATTGCCAGATTGAAGTAGTTGTAGGCTCTCAGAAAAAGCGCCTCGCCGGTGAGAGATTTCACCTTCCCGGTCTGCTCCAGTTCTGACAGATAAAGAATAGCTTCATTTAAAGCTCCTATCTGCTTGTATGCAGACTCCCAGATATCCATATTGTAATATGGCTGGAAATTATATTGTTCCGAATATTTTGTAGAACTCGGAGATGGCTCACAGTTATCACCCATTACATCAGGGATACATATAAGGTCTCTCCCTGAATAATAAGGATCCTGCAATAAGTCATATACCCCTATGATAAGGCTCTCGCAGCCGGCAACGGTCTTAATCTTTTCCTGCGGCAATGCGTGTTTCGTGTCAACATCCAGTAAAGAATCACATGAATTCAAAACCAGAAGCAGTGATATTAATGTAAATAGCTTTATAGTTTTCATTTCATGAAGTTTTTAAAAGTTGATCTTTATACCTATACTGTAGCTCTTGGATTGCGGGTAAACGCCTCTGTCAATACCTACTGATTCAGGATCATATCCCTGATACGGGGTAGTTGTCCACAGATTGTATCCATTAGCAAATATTTGCGCATCCTGCAGTTTAAGCTTCTTAACCAGTTTCTCCGGAAGATTGTAACTGATATTTACATTTTTCAGCTTTATGAAATCTGTGGATTCGTAAATCAGACTCATACGAGTCTCCCCGTTATTATCATACTTCATGGGATTTCCGGGATAAGCGCCGTCAAGAACAGGTTTAGGTACCCATGTGACATCTCCCGGATTGCTCCAATAACTGTTATACATCTCCTCAAGAAGGTTGTTGTCTGCAGCCTGGCCGATTAAAACGGCCTTGTCATTGAAATATTTCACGGCTCCTTTCTGGAATTGGAAGAAAAACGAGAAGGTGAGGTTTTTCCATCTGAAAGTATTGTCTATGCCTCCGAAGAATGTAGGGTCTGAACCTTTCGTCCATACACGGTCCTCAAGAGTCGGATTGTAGGTAATGTATCCGTCTTTGTCGTAATACATCGGCCTTCCGTCTGAGGTGTTGACGCCTGCCCACCTGTAAACATTTTCAGATGTTATAGGCTTGCCTACCTTATACTGACCAAGCTCATCCAGACCATCCTGAAGCTCAGTTATCTCATTCTTGCACCATGATAGGTTAAATGATGTCTCCCATGAGAAATTATCAGAGTCAAAGCTGACTACATTAAGTTGTAAATCCAGACCATGGTTTCGGACTCCTCCCATATTTGACGGGATCTCGCTGAAACCTGTAGTTTGTGGAATAACTCTATAGTACAACAGGTCTTTTGTGTCATCTCTGTAAAAGTCGATATTTGTGCTAATTCTTCCCTTGAATATACCTGCTGTTATACCGATATTTTTTGAGTGTTTTTTCTCCCATGTGAGTTTCTGGTTTCCAATGGATGAAGGGATAATTCCGGAACTTCCGCCATAAGCTGAGTTAGCAGCATATAACCTTGCCGAAACATAATCTCCGATGCTCGCATTTCCTGTAACCCCATAACTTGCCCTAATTTTAAGATCATTCAGCCAGTCAATGTCTTTGAAGAATTTTTCCTCTTTCATTCTCCACGCAAAAGAGATTGAAGGAAACAATCCCCACAGGTTGTCAGTTCCGAATCTTGAAGAACCATCGTATCTTACGGTTCCTGTTAAAATGTACTTATCTCTTATCGCATAGCTGGCCCTTCCGAAAAAACCGGCCATTTTCCACTCCGAATACGATTCTGTAGTTGCAATAGGAGTTGCAGCACTGCTCAACAGCTTGAGATCCGGACTGGAAACCCCGTTTGCCTCGGCACCTATCATATGATATTGATAACTGCTGTATGAAAATCCCGCGACAGCAGTCAACCTGTTCTCATTTATAGTAGTATTGTATGTAAATACCTGCTCTGTCTGGAATTTGTTAATATCGGTAGCGTTTGCAGAAATTGAGCCGTTTACTCTTGAGCCCAGACGGGTTCTTGGATCACTGAATTGATGCTCGTTAAGCCAGGTAAGGTCAAAGTTGTAACTGCTCTTGAATTCAAGCCCTTTTGCCAACTTTATTGTAAGATCGTTGGCAGATAGCAGATTGTGTGTTTTTCCCACATACTCGTTAAGTTCAAGCATCTGTGGAATATTGTACAAAAAATAACCGTATGTCAGATCTGAATAATACTCTCCGTTTTCATCACGCGGAGAGACACCAGGAAGAAGGAACATTGCTGTTCTGGCCGGATTTGCAGCTCCTACGACCGACGACTGGTTATGTACAGTTCCGCTGAAGGTGTTATTAGTGTTAATTGTAAGCCATGGTGCTATTTCGTGACTTAAATTTAACCTTGCAGATTTTCTGTTGAAACCTGTCTGTTTGATGATACCATCAGTCTTGTTATATCCGGCAGAGAGGTAAAATTTTGTCTTTTCTGTTCCTCCGGAGAGATTAATCTGGTAGTTATTGACTACCGCCTTGCGAAAAATCTCATCATACCAATCTGTTGTCGGTGCATTTGAGTATCCGTCGTCTCCCCATCCGAAACTCTTGAAAAGCTCAAGCTGATCCTGATACTTATTTGTACCGTTATACAAATCATAATTCTTGTATTCAAGCAGAGCGAATTGTGCCCACTGAGGCCCCGACATCACCGGAACCTTCCTTGCAATCTCCTGAATTCCGGTTGTGGCGTTTATAGATACCCGAGTCTTTCCTGACGCACCTTTCTTTGTAGTTATGATTACAACACCGTTTGCAGCCTGGGCTCCATAAATAGACGCAGATGCACCATCCTTCAGGACGCTTATGGATTCAATATCGTCCGGGTTTAAACCGGCCATCACGTCAGCGTTGGTAAGGATGTTGGTATTTTGCGCACCATTTGTAATTTGCACACCATCAACTATATACAACGGTTGAGTGTCAGCATTTATAGAACCTCTGCCTCGGATATTTATAGAAAAAGATGAGCCGGGAATTCCCGAAGAAGAGGTTATCTGCACGCCTGACATCTTCCCTTGAATAGCCTTTTGAAAGTTCTGGCTATTTGTCTTGGCAAGTTCTGATGCGCTTATGTTCTCAATTGATCCCGCAATATCTTTTTTCTTGGTAACTCCGTATCCTACTACTACAATCTGCTCCAATTCATTTTCCATCTCCCTCAGAGCAACATTTATCTCTCTTCTGCCATCAATTGACACCTCCTGCTTCTGCATCCCGAGAAAATTGAATACAAGAGTGCTCTCTTTTGTAGCATCTGTCAATCTGAGTTTGTAATTACCATCATAATCAGCAACCACACCCTTGTTTTTGGTCCCCTTGACCTCAACGGAGGCACCCGGTAAAGGCAGATTATTGACATCAGTCACTTTACCGAAGACATACAGAGAATCCTCCGACGCTGATAGTTTTTTTGGGTCTTTACCCGGTGTGGAATTTTTCCCCTCTTTCTTGATGTAAATTACCTTTTTCTCTATTTTAAAAGAGAGTCCGGTACCCTTCAGGCATTCAGCCATTATCTGCTCAATGCTGCTGGAACGGAACTCCTTGCTGATTTTCGGGACACTCACAATATCAGCATCTTCATAGACAAAATAGTACCCACTCTGCGATGTTATCTTTACCATCGCCTCCTTCAATGTAAGGTTGTCAAGCTTTACATTATAAAGATCCTTTTGTGTCTGGGCCGGGAGCGTTCCTGACATGCACAGAAGCATGGCCAGGAACAGGAAAACAAAAGAGATCCTGTGACTCTCGATTTTTTTCATAGTACGATAAGTTAGTTAGTAATTTTAATATACTGTTACGGTTTTTCCATCTCGTTTAAAATGTCCCGGCATCAGCTTCTCGAACGACTCGAGCATCTTTTCTGCACTATCTTCCCTATAAAGCTTACCTGACAGAATCTTTTCCCTTAGAGCATCATCCTTGAAGGTCACTTCCACCCCGTACCATCTTTCCAAATCAGACATAATGTCCTCCAACTTCTGAGAATCAAAGAAATACAAACCCTCGAGCCAACCGGTATAAAGAGATGTATTCACCTCCTTTACCTCCAGCTTCATATCTTTCGTATTAAGATTTGACTGTTCCCCTTGTTTCATTTTATAGACTTGTTCGTGGCCTGAAGCATCTTGATACCCCACACTCACTTTTCCCTCCACAAGCGTTGCAGAAAGCCTTTTGTCGTCGCTGTATGCCTTGAAATTAAACTTGGTTCCGGTAACCCGGACACTCATGCCTCCTCCATTAACGATAAAAGGTTTTGAGGCATCTTTGGCTATTTCAAAGTATCCCTCACCGTCAAGCGTTACAACCCTTGAGTTTTCTTCAAACTTAGACGGATAAGATAAACGACTGCCGGAATTCAGCCATACGTATGACCCGTCCGGAAGCTCTACTTTGAACATTTTTATTTCCGGAACAGAAATTTCATGAATAGAGACTGTTCCGTGCTCCGTAACAGGAGACTCTTTTTCATAAGCATATCTTAGCACCCCGCTCTCTAGCTTGAGGTCAAGCCCTGCCAACCTTGTATTCTCAGAAATATCCCCGAGATTGAAAACGGTTTTTCCGTCTACTGTTAAAGTAACTGCGCGTTGTATCTCATTTTCATTATCGGAAAGCAATTCATTATGTGAGTGGTTCTCTTTGATTTCAGATATTATCTGATATAATGAAAATGTTGCCGCACCGATAATGAGCACGGCAGCAATCCTTCTTATCCACTTATTCCTGAAATTAAAAGAGAAATTATACCTTATGCCGTTTTGTGTTTTCGAAACCTCACGGAAATCTTTATACCTCTCTTCAAGATATTTCTTGTCAGTGAGCCTCCTGAACATAGACTCGTTCTCCACAGATGAATTTCTCCATCGGTTAAGTTCTTCCCGCTCCTGATCATTCAGGTCTGACAACAACATCCTTGTCAGCAGGGATTTGATTCTTTCAATCTGATCTTCGTTCATTATAGTCTAAAATAAGAGTTTCTTGCCCTCTTGTATATAGGACAGTTAGAATATGCAAAAGGGTGGAATTGGTTGAAAAAAATTAATTGTAATACTTAATAATTGCCATTGCAAGCACGAAGAGCTCCTTGAGGGAATCTCTCAGCAGCTGTTTGGCCCGGGCTTTCTGACTTTTGACAGTATTGACGGATATTCCCAGTTTATCAGCAATCTCCTGATTGCTCATATCCTCAATATAGCTCATTCTGAATACCTTTTTACACTCAGATGGAAGTGCATCTACCTTTGAGAATACCTCCCAAAGGATCTCTGCCTCAACCCTCTCGATCAGGTAGCTTGAATTGTCTATACCGCTTTCATGAATAGTAGTATAGTCTGTGTATTTTTTCCTGACACCCGCTTTACTTATTATATTAAGGCAAGCATTGTGTACAGAAGAGAAAAGATATGACCTCAGTGCGCTTTCATTCTGAATCTCCGGATTCTTGTCTATTATCTTCTCAAATACTGATTGAACAATATCTTCCGCCTCCTGGTACGACCTTGTGAATTTATAGGCGAAAAAACAGAGTACAGAGTGATATTTCTGGTATATCTCATCCAGAGACGGTATCGTGATAGACGTTGTACTCTCCATTGAACAGTGATTATTTTTCAAAGATAAAAAAAATCACTATCACCTTTTCTTATTTAAACCATATCTACAAAGATGTCCATTGGTTATCTTTTCTTGGTTCTGAAATCCAGATAATAGGTCTTATCTAAAGAGTAATAATTTACATCATAAAAAAACTGAGAAGGGAAGCTCATTGAATAATCCTTGTCCGGCTCCAGTTTTATATAAAATGTCCACTTCTTTTTTGTTTTCTCATCCCATTTAGGTTTTTTGTCTGAAAATTCAGGGAAACATTTTTTCCCTTGTTTTCCATGACTTACACCATTTTTAAATAACATGGGCCTATCAAATGTGAGTGTAATCTCAGTAATGTCTGGATCAACTCTTTTTGATTTATTCCGGATACTAATCGATTCTATTCTGGGAGTGTTTGCCTTGATTTCCCTAATGATTTTCTTTGGAGAGATGGTTCTTTCAAAATTTACAATTTCAGACATAAAATCATTTAAGGTAGGATATTTGTCTCTGTTTTTTTCATATACACCCAACAAGTCAACAAGTTTGTCAATCCAGATAAAACCATTATCGAATTCTCCTGTGACCTGGTATCTTAATAAATTCTCATCAACACCGTTTCTCTGATAATATCTTATTACACATGCTCTCACTAAATTTTCATATTCCATGGTCTTAGGGGTTGCGTAAGCTTGTGAAGAGAGCTTATTTTTAAGTGGTTTGAATATTTTTTCAGAAGCGGGCTCCATTGCCTGAAAATTAGCATCTATCAAAGGATTACAGAAAGAATGATTATACTCATGTATAACAATTTGGAGAACCCCTTTTGAATATGTAGGTTTCTCGAGGCTATCTGCAATACAGCAGCCCATTACAGCATAAAGATCTTCACTGCCATCAATGTAAATGACTTTTGGACCGTAATTGCAGCCTCCATTTGGAATGCTTAGAATAAGGTTGAATTTACCGGATTTTTTGCCGTAAAATTTTTCGAACCAATCAAAGTCAGCATTTTTCATGATTACGCTAAATCTATCCTCGGCTGTTTTATATAATGATGAATGGCTTGAGAAGAAATCCCTGAATTTCGTATCAAAATAAAAACTATTGAGTAGCTTGACAAATTCATTTACATTATCCATCCCCCATCGCTCGTCTATACTTTTTGGCGAAAGATTTTTGCATAACCTTACAGAGTCAGATATTTCTAGTGAAATGGCCAGAGACATGACGGCATCATATCCCACACTATTCTCTTCTCTCATTTTCTGAGCAAACTTTATGGCACCATGATTGATAAATTGCGCGAAATAGACATCAATGGCCTTCGAATAGGATGGTATATTATCATTTATATATTCACTAGCTCCTGCAAGCCTGAATATAATACTCAATAATTCCGTACGCTGGTCAACTTTTGGTACTACTGCTTGATTTTGTGCTGATGATAAATATGCACATAATGTAAGCAAAACTGATATTAATATTTTTTTCATTTTATTAAATAATAAATAAGATAAACAATCAAACTGACGTTGGATACAAGCATTATGCCTAAAGTATTGTTTCCGTGAATGTTTATGATTATTTAAGGAAAATTAAAAAAACAACAAGAAAAAAGGTTTTATTTTGGCTTTTAGACCTCAATAAAACCTTGTTTTTTCCGCTTTCGTGGGAGCAGAGGGAGTCGAACCCCCGACCCTCTGCTTGTAAGGCAGATGCTCTAAACCAACTGAGCTATGCTCCCTTTAGGACCCGTTGTTTTCATTTGGGATTGCAAAGATATATGCATTTTTTTATTCTGCAAAAAAATTAGGATTTTTTTCAAAAAAAGTGATTGCCTCGGCAACTATGAAGTTAGAACCTCCGATAAAAAGCAGGTCTCCATCCTTTCTGATTTTCTTATAATCAATGATAGCTTGGGATACCGAAGGTTTCACCTCACCCTTGATACCCAAGCTGAAAACTTTTTCTGCAAGAATTTCGGCGTCAAGTGCTCTCGGAATCTGAGCCTGTGTTATGAAGTAATATGCATTCAGAGGCATCAGACCGAGTATTCCCTCAAGATCTTTGTCAGCCACAAAACCGAGTGTGATAAAAAGCCTTTTTACCTTTAAAGACCTTAACTGAGAAAAAACCTCACTCAATCCATTGGCATTGTGACCTGTGTCACACAATACGGGAGGATTGTCAACTAAATATTCCCATCTTCCCCTCAGTCCGGTTGTTTTGGCCGTAGTTTTCAACGCCTCTCTGATCATTGTGTCACTCCAGCTTTTGTGAACTAAATCACGAAACTTTTCATTTGTGGAGAGAACATATAAAGATGTCAAAACAGTCCTCAAATTAAGTCTTTGATAATCACCTTTCAAATCCAGCTCATAATCCGAAGCCCTCACATCTTTAAACTTGTACTCCTGCGCAAAAAGAATTTTAGACTCCATTTCCTCGGCTTTTCTCGTAAAAATGGGCCTTGTAGAGTGCAGAACCTCTCCTACCACCACAGGAACTCCGTGTTTAATTATTCCGGCCTTCTCCCTTGCAATCTCGCCCAATGTGAAACCGAGATGCTCACAATGGTCAAGAGCAATATTCGTAATAACGCTCAACATAGGAGTGATTATATTTGTCGAATCCAGCCTTCCGCCAAGACCTGTTTCAATTATGGCTATATCAACCTTCTCTTTTGCGAAATAGTCAAAAGCCAGGGCTGTTGTAATTTCAAAAAAAGATGGTTTCTCACTCTCCATGTATGGTTTCCATTTTACAAGAAAATCGAGAACAAACTCTCTCGGAATCATCTCGCCGTTAATCTTTATCCTCTCTCTGAAATCAACCAAATGCGGAGAAGTATAGAGGCCCGTCTTCAAACCGGCCTTTTGAAGCACTGCTGCAATCATATGAGAAACAGAACCTTTTCCGTTAGTTCCGGCTATGTGTATCGTTCTGAATTTGCGATGAGGATTTCCGAGCCTGTTATCAAAATTAGTCATACTCTCCAAGCCCGGTTTATAGGCCAACTTACCTATTTTCTGATATGAAGGGAACATGTTGAAAATAATCTCAAGTTCCCTGTTATACGATTCTATATCGAACATATTATGTTTTTTGCAAAATTGGCAATTTATTACTTAAAAAGGAGTAATTTTGCGGATTATTTCACATCTTTTCCTTATGATTCTATTCTTTTCAAATGATCAGCAAAACATTATAGCAGTACTGGTTAAAGGGGAACTGCCTAATGAGAGTGTTAACGCTTTAAAATGGCTTTTCGGTGATGCCGGTGAGGTGCCGGAAGAGTTACTGCAAGGCTATTTTATCGGACCGAGAAAAGAGATGATAACTCCATGGAGTACCACTGCTGTCGAGATTACTCAAAACATGAATATATCCGGAATCGAAAGGATAGAAGAATTTTTCAGAGTCAGTTCTCCGGAAGCACATCATGACAAGATGCTCCAGAGAATTTACAACAATCTGGATGACACAATTTTTAAAATAAACAGAGAGGCAGAGCCTGTAAAGCTTATAACAGACATCTCCGAGTACAATGTTCAGGAGGGTCTTGCACTCAATCAGGATGAAATTGACTACCTCACTGAACTCAGCAAAAAACTTGGCCGTCCGCTTACAGACGGAGAGGTGTTCGGATTTTCCCAAGTAAACTCGGAACATTGCCGACACAAGATTTTTAACGGCACATTTATTATAGACGGAGAGGAAAAACAATCCACTCTATTCAAATTAATTAAAAAAACATCACTTGAGAATCCCAACAGAATCATTTCTGCATACAAGGACAACTGTGCTTTTCTTGAGGGCCCTCATATTTCAATGTTTGCTCCGAGAAGCGGAGATAAACCTGATCTTTTTGTGCTTCGCGATGAAGAGACTGTTATTTCACTTAAAGCTGAAACACACAATTTCCCGACTACTGTTGAACCTTTTAATGGTGCTGCCACAGGAAGCGGCGGTGAGATAAGAGACAGGATAGCAGGCGGAAAAGGTTCTTTTCCGATAGCTGGTACTGCCGTTTATATGACATCTTATCCAAGGTTTGAGGTTGAGGGAAGAAACTGGGAGTGCAATGAAGCAAGGAACTGGCTTTACCAGACACCTGAGGAGATATTGATAAAGGCCTCCAACGGGGCCAGCGACTTCGGTAACAAATTCGGACAACCTCTTATCTGCGGTTCTCTGCTCACATTTGAACATGGAGAATATAACAGAGAGTATGGCTACGACAAGGTAATAATGCTTGCCGGTGGTGTTGGCTTTGCAAAAAAGAGCTACTCAAAAAAAGAGACACCCGAAACAGGAGATAAAGTTGTAATCCTGGGAGGTGACAACTATCGTATTGGAATGGGTGGCGGTGCCGTCTCATCCGTTGCTACGGGAGAGTATGATAACGCAATTGAACTAAATGCAATACAAAGATCAAACCCCGAAATGCAGAAAAGGGTGTACAATGCAATACGCACTCTGGCTGAAAGTGATGACAACACAATAATATCTGTCCACGACCATGGAGCCGGAGGGCATCTAAACTGCCTATCGGAGCTTGTAGAAGAGACCGGTGGAGATATTGATATCAGTAAACTTCCTATAGGTGATCCGACACTCTCTGCTAAGGAGATTATCGGGAACGAATCTCAGGAGAGAATGGGATTAGTTATCAAGGATAAGGATGTTGCACAGCTTGAAAGAATTGCATCAAGAGAAAGGGCTCCGATGTATGTTGTAGGAGAAGCTACCGGAAGGAAGAATTTCACTTTGAAAAACAGTAAAAACGGGGACACGCCTATAGATCTGGCACTCGAAGACATGTTCGGATCTGCACCGAAAACCATCATGGAAGATGTTACAGTACCATATAATTGGGACCCTTTGGAATACGACGAGGAGGACATTGAATACTATCTTGAGATGGTAATGCAACTGGAATCTGTTGCCTGCAAGGATTGGCTTACAAATAAGGTGGACCGCTCAGTTACGGGTCTTATTGCAAATCAGCAGACCGTTGGTGAGATACAACTTCCGTTGAACAATCTGGGAGTTGCAGCAATAGGTTATAACAATAATGAAGGTGTAGCCACATCAATAGGACATGCTCCTGCCGTTGCACTTATCAGTGCTGAGGCCGGCAGCAGAATGGCTATATCAGAGTCTCTGACAAACATAGTATGGACTCCTATCAAACAAGGTATCAGAGGAGTGTCTCTGTCTGCAAACTGGATGTGGCCCTGCAGAAATACAGGAGAGGATTCAAGACTGTACTCAGCTGTAAAGGCTGCAAGCGATTTCTCTATTGCTTTGGGAATCAACATACCTACAGGCAAGGACTCTCTATCTATGACTCAAAAATATCCCGACGGCAGTAAAGTGCTATCTCCCGGAACATTAATAATATCTGCAGCTGGTGAGAGCTCTGACGTAAGAAGAGTTGTCAGGCCTGTTATTTCAAATATCCCTGAAAGCAATCTTTTCCTCATTCCCTTCACGGTGCTGAATGAGAACAGTTTTGCCCTTGGAGGATCAGCACTTGCCCAAGTGACTAATCAATTGGGAGACGAAGTACCTGATGTCGACAATCCTGATTATTTTGCAAGTTGCTTCTCTGCTGTTCAGGAGATGGTAGCAAAAGATATTCTGCTTGCAGGACATGATATATCTGCCGGCGGGCTTGTCACAACTCTCCTTGAGATGTGTTACTCTAACACTAAGGGAGGACTTGATATAAACTTATCATCAATAAATATAAAAGATCCTATTAAACTTCTCTTTGCAGAAATTGCAGGAGTTGTAGTTCAATCTTCGGCCGTAAATATGGAAAAGGTTGAAGATATTGCCGCCAGTCACGGCATTTCTATATACAATATCGGCACTCCAACAGAAGAGAGATCTGTCATTATAAAAGCTAACAAGCTGGACATAAGTCTGGATATTGATTATTACAGAGACCTCTGGTTCAAAACCTCCTATCTTTTTGATGTTGATCAGGTTGGTGAAAAACTTGCTTTCGCAAGATTTTCTAATTATAAGTCACAACCTTTAAAATTCAGGTTCCCTGAAGGGTTCAAAGGAAAAAGGTCTTCCTATGAAATTCCTGATGTGAAAGATACTTCTTCAAGACCTGTTGCAGCGATAATACGAGAAAAGGGATCTAACGGGGATCGTGAAATGGCTTGGGCCTTACATCTCGCCGGATTTTCAGTTAAGGATGTCCACATGACAGATCTTATAAACGGCAGAGAAGATCTCAAAGGTGTCAAAATGGTGGTATTTGTGGGCGGTTTTTCAAATGCCGACACACTCGGCTCTGCCAAAGGATGGGCCGGAGCCTTTTTATATAACGAAAAAGCGCGTAAAGCCATTGATGATTTCTACAAGAGAGAAGATACCATGTCTTTGGGGGTTTGCAACGGATGCCAGCTTATGACAGAACTGGGACTGATAACCGCAGAAGGAAAAGAAGGGGCTCCTAAGATGAAACATAACGACAGTCACAAATACGAAAGTGCATTCGTAGGTGTAACTATTGAAAAGTCTCCATCAATAATGCTCTCATCTCTTGAAGATTCTGAACTTGGTATCTGGGTGGCCCACGGAGAGGGAAAATTCTATTTCCCTGAAAAGACCTCTAAATACAACATTGCCGTAAGATATAGTTATGTAGATTATCCTGCAAATCCTAACGGATCTCCTGAGGGAGTTGCCGGAATATGCAGCAGTGACGGCCGGCATCTGGCCATGATGCCTCATCCTGAAAGATGTATATACCCACAGACTTGGGCTCATTACACAAGAAACAGAATTGATGACGAGGTTACACCATGGTTGGAAATGTTTGTTAATGCCCGAAAATGGATTTCAAAAACATAAGTTATGAAAAAGGTCAAATTGCCCAAGATATTCATACTGGATACCAATGTCATATTGCACGATTTCCGGGCAATACACAATTTCCAGGAAAACGACATCGTGATACCTATCACAGTTCTTGAAGAGTTGGATAAATTCAAAAAGGGAAATGACTCAATAAATTATAACTCCCGTGAGTTTCTGAGAGAGATGGACAAGATAAGCGACAACCATCTCTTTGATAAAGGCATACGCATCGGAGAGGGTCTGGGACTTCTCAAAATCGAGTTGACCCACCCTTTCAGTGACCAGATGCTACAGTCCTTTTTCGAAGACACACAAGATCACAGAATACTGGCAACCACTCAATGGGTAAAAGAGCAAAACCCCGACAGAGTGGTTGCGCTCGTTTCAAAGGATGTCAATTTAAGGTTAAAAGCCAAAGCTCTGAAGATAGATGCTCAGGACTACCTCACGGACAAGATAACTGAAGAGAGGGTTGAAAACATTAAAAGAGAGGTTATACATCTGGAAAACGTAAACAAGGATGTCATTGACCAGCTTTTCTACAAGGAAGACGGTGTCTCCTTGAAGGAGTTTAAGATAAAAAATCCGGGTAGTAATCAACTCTTCGCAATCAAGAATCCGACAGGGAATAACAACGTACTTGCAAGATATAATAAATCTACAAATACCCTTTTCGGTATCAAAAGACAGCGGGCATACGGCATAGACCCAAGAAATGACGAGCAGACTCTGGCACTGGACGCACTACTTAATCCGGACATAAAACTTGTATCACTAACAGGAACGGCCGGAACAGGAAAAACATTGCTGGCTCTTGCAGCGGCTTTGGCACAGGAGCAGGATTTTGATCAGATACTTTTATCAAGACCCGTAATACCGTTACAGAATCAGGAGATGGGGTTTTTGCCGGGAGATGTAAAAGAGAAAATGGGGCCCTATATGCTTCCTTTATATGATAATCTCGCCGTAATAACAAAAGCATTCAAACCCACCAGCCGTGAGGCTGTCAGGATTGAAGAGATGTTAAAAAACGAGAAACTGCTTATTTCTCCTCTTGCATATATTAGAGGAAGGAGTCTTTCAAACTCATTTTTTATAATTGATGAAGCCCAGAATCTGACACCACATGAGGTAAAGACGATAATTACAAGAGCCGGTGAAGGGACAAAGCTTGTATTTACAGGAGACATTCATCAGATAGACTCCCCGTATCTTGATATTCACTCTAACGGCCTGACACATCTGGGAGAAAAGCTTTTCGGTCAGGATATTTTTGCACACATAAATCTTGTCCGGGGAGAGAGAAGTGAACTCTCAGAACTTGCCGGAAAACTTTTATAAAATTTTATTATATTTGTCCCCTATTTTTTGAAAAATAACAACATTATAAACATAAAATCTAGAAATTAATCACTATGTCTGACATTAAAAGAGTTTACCTTTTCGGTGGAAAAACCGCAGAGGGTGACGGCTCAATGAAAAATCTTCTCGGTGGTAAGGGTGCTAACCTAGCCGAAATGTGCAAACTTGAAATTCCTGTTCCGGCCGGTTTTACAATAACAACAGAGACCTGTGTAGAGTATTATAAAAACAACATGCAATATCCGTCATCTCTTAAGGCAGAAGTAGATGCTGCATTATTGAAGACTGAGGCTATAATGAACATGAAGTTCGGAGACAAAGAGAACCCGTTGCTTGTCTCTTGTCGTTCCGGTGCCAGAAGTTCAATGCCTGGAATGATGGAGACAGTACTTAACATAGGCTTGTGTTCTGAAACTATTCCTGGTCTTATTAAGAAAACCCAAAATCCTCGTTTTGTATACGACGCATACCGTCGTCTCATAATGATGTATTCAGATGTTGTAATGGAAAAGGCAGAGAACATCGAACCAGAGGAGGGTAAAGGTATCCGTGTTCAACTTGACAAGATGCTTCATGAGTTAAAAGTGAAAAAAGGTTACAAGAGCGATACAGACTTGACTACTGAGGATCTTATTCAGATCTGTGATGACTTCAAGAAGAAAATCGTTGATGTATTAGGCAAATCATTCCCTGACAACGCTTATGAGCAGCTTTGGGGAGGTATCGGAGCCGTATTCAAATCTTGGAACGGTAAACGTGCGATTTCATACAGAAGAATCGAAGGTATCCCTGACGAATGGGGAACTGCCGTTAATGTTCAGGCAATGGTATTCGGAAACATGGGTGATAATTCTGCAACTGGTGTGGCTTTCTCAAGAAACCCTGCAACCGGAGAGGCAAAATTCTACGGAGAGTGGCTGATAAACGCTCAGGGAGAGGATGTTGTAGCAGGTATTCGTACACCAAATCCTCTTAACGAGGCAACAAAGAATGACCAGAACAAAAACCTGTCATCTCTTGAAACCGCAATGCCTACTGTATACGGTGAACTTGATTCTATTCAGAAGAATCTTGAGAAACATTTCCACGATATGCAGGACATTGAATTCACAATACAGGACGGTAAGCTTTGGATGCTGCAGTGCCGTGTAGGAAAGAGGACAGGGTTGGCTGCACTCAATATGGCAATGGATATGCTTCATGAAGGTCTTATTGACGAGAAGACAGCAGTTATGAGAGTCGCTCCTGTTCAACTGGATGAACTCCTCCACCCTATTCTTGACCCTGCATCTGAGAAGGCTGCAAAGGTTATCGCCAAAGGGTTACCTGCAGGTCCCGGAGGTTCGGTAGGAACTATTGTATTTACAGCAGAAGCGGCTGTTGAGGCTGCCAAAGAGGGAAGAAAGGTTATTCTCGTCCGTGAGGAGACCAACCCTGAAGATGTAGAAGGCATGCGTGCCGCTGACGGTTTGCTTACAGCCAGAGGTGGTATGACATCACATGCTGCTCTTGTAGCAAGAGGTTGGGGTAAGTGCTGTATTGTCGGTTGTGATGCTCTCCATATAGATATCAAAACTAAAAAACTTACTGTAGCCGGCAAGACATATAGTGAAGGTGATGTATTCAGTCTAAACGGAAGTAAGGGTCTTGTGTACGATTCAGCTATCTCGACAATGGATGCATCAGAGAACCCTCGTTTTGTCGAATACATGAACATCGTTGACAAATATCGTGTTCTTGGAGTACGCACAAATGCAGACACACCTGAAGATGCTCAGAATGCAATCAACTTTGGTGCTGAAGGTATCGGGCTTTTCCGTATAGAGCATATGTTCTACGGTATAAATTCCGAACAACCGCTTGCAAAACTTCGCAAAATGATTCTTTCAAAAACAGAAGATGAGAGAATCGTTGCCCTAAAAGAACTTGAGCCATTCGTAAAAGAGGCTGTTAAAGGCACAATGAAGGTAATGAATGGAAAACCTGTAACTTTCAGGCTTCTTGACCCACCTCTTCACGAATTTGTACCACAAACACACGAGAAACAACAAGAGCTTGCAAACGAACTTAATATCAGCATCGAGGATATTAAGAAACGTGGTGAGTCACTGCACGAGGTTAACCCGATGATGGGTCACCGTGGTGTTCGTCTTGGTATTACATATCCTGAGGTTAGTGCAACTCAGTACAAAGCTATTTTTGAAGCTACTGCAGAGCTGATTAAGGAGGGATTTAACCCACAGCCGGAAATCATGATACCTGTTACAGTATCTGTAAAAGAACTTGACTACCAGAAAGTCATATGCGACAAGATTCATGCAGAAGTTGAGGCTAGAACCGGTGTTAAGATATCATATCTATACGGTACTATGATTGAGATCCCAAGGGCTGCTCTTCTTGCTGATGAAATGGCTGCTACAGCTCAATTCTTCTCATTCGGGACAAACGACCTCACTCAGATGACTTATGGATTCTCAAGAGATGACATCGGAGCATTCATGGGTGACTACCTTGACAAGAAAATTCTGCCTTTCGATCCTTTCCAGACACTGGATACCACATCTGTAGGCAAACTTATTGATATGGGTATTAAAGGCGGTCGCGGTACAAATGCCAAACTTAAAGTTGGTATTTGCGGTGAGCATGGCGGAGACCCTGCCTCTGTAGAGTTCTGCCATAATGCCGGCATGAACTATGTATCGTGCTCTCCTTTCCGTGTTCCTATTGCAAGACTTGCTGCAGCACAATCTGCTATCAAGGCATCAAAATAGTATATTTTATATAAAGATGTGGGCCGGAAAAGTAAACTTTTACCGGCCTTCTCTGTCTAATTGGCATACAATTTTAAAAAAATGAAGAAGGTTTTATCATTATTATTTGTTACATTCGCATTGTTAACAATTGGGGTTGCGCAGAATAACCACGGCCCGAAAAAAGATGTTCCGGTATTAAAAGAAGTATCAGGACTTGATGTTGTAAAGAGTGTTTATCCCGAAGCCGTTGCTGTGGAAAGAAACAAGGGAGACTGGTTCAATATAGTCGACTCCGGAAAGAAGGTAATTGGCTACTGTTTGTCAAGCAAACCATATTCAGAAGGGATTAAGGGATACAACAACACAACTCCGGTAATCGTCATAACAGACAAAAACAAGGTAATACAGAAAGTGGCAATATTGAGTAACTGGGAAACGGCAGCCTACCTGAAAAAGCTTGAGAGACAAAACTTTTTTAACACATGGAACGGGCTTAAGGTTTCTGACGCCGTTAAGAAAAAAGCATCTGCAGATAGTTATTCCGGCGCGACTTATTCTGCCACTGCCCTATCGAAAAACGTAGAAATAATTCTAAGCAAGGCGGCTAAAAATTAAATCAAAGATATGAGCATACTTTCAAAGACAATCATCGGAGTGCTGATTCTGGCAGCAACACTGATTATTACTTTCAGAGCTATTGATCATGAACCTGTAAATGACCTTTCTTTCCAAGGAAAAACAATTGCCATTATTGACAATTCAGGATGTATGGTTTGTCATCGAAGCAACCCGAAACTTCCATGGTACAGTAAGCTGCCTTTGATAGGTAATAAAATCAATCGGGACTCAAAAAAGGGATTTGCAAGTATAAATCTTCAACCGTATTATGACTCCATCCTTTCTGCCGGGCAAATCTCTAAAGAGATTGCTTCCAGGGTGGACAGTGTGATTGTGGCTCATGACATGCCACCAATCTCCTACTCTATAATAAGGCCAGGCTCAAGAGTAAATGGTAAAGAGAGAGAGATCTTACTCGAATGGAATAAAATTCATCAATAAGTTGCTATATCAGCGGGTTAATCGCCCGCTGGTATATTCCTGTACAATAAGCAATAACCATCCCGTAGTTAGCAACAGGAATCCCGGCTTTTATAGCCGGTTTTAACCTTGCCTGTAATTGCCTGTCCGTAATCATGCATCCTCCGCACTGAATTACCATCGAGTATTTCATGATATTGTCCGGGAAAGAGTCCAATCCTCCAACTACGTCAAATGAAAACTCCGCCCCACATTTCTTCTGTAAAAGACGCGGAATTTTTACTCTTCCGATATCATCACAAGAGCTATGATGCGTACATGATTCCAATATCAGGATTCTGTCACCACTCTTGAGATTGCTTATCGCTTCCACACCTTTCACATAATATGGAAAAAGCCCCTTGCTACGTGCAAGAAGCAGGCTGAATCCTGTGAGTGGAATATCTTCCGGTACGGTTTTACTGACGAAATCAAAAGCCTGACTGTCGGTTACAACCAATTTAGGCTTCACTGTCTCATTCCGGATATAATTTTCAAGAGCATCCGGCTGAAGAACAACCGCTACAGCCTCCCGGTCCAGAGCATCTCTTATTGCATTCACCTGAGGAAGTATCAGTCTGCCCTCAGGAGCCTCACTATCAACAGGACAAACCATTACAATCTTATCATCCTTTTCCACCAGGCCCTCCAGAATTGTTTTTGCTGGTGCACACTCTTGCAATCTTGCTATAATTAATGAAGTAAGAGTTTCCACAACACTCTTTTGCTCCTCCTCATCTAAAAGAGAACAAGAAAACTCAAGTACACTGATTCCCTCTTTTTCTGCAAGATCCAGAGCAACCTCAGGATCCATGGCAACAATATCGGATTGATTATGAACCATAATAAATGGCAGCTCCTCATCTTTGAAAGATTGTATCAATCCTCTTTCATATTTATCAACCTGATTATTTGTGAAAATAAGGATTGCCAGGTCAATTGTCTTTATCACTGCCTTACTTTTTTCTACACGCTTCTCCCCCAGCTTGCCATCATCATCAATCCCTGCGGTGTCAATAAAAACTACCGGACCTAATCCGAATATTTCCATTCTTTTACGTACAGGATCAGTCGTTGTTCCGGGAATATCTGACACTATCGCAACATTCTGACCTGTTATTGTGTTGATTAAAGAACTTTTACCGGTGTTTCTTTTACCGAATACCCCTATATGCCGAACCTTGCTCATATTTAAAATCGGAAATATTATTTAAATAAAGATAAATATCATAGCCAAAGGTAAATATTTTCCATTTATGATAGATAAAAACGGCTACATCCAGTATGTTTGAAAATATAATCATCATAAAATGAAAACTAAAACAAAACAAATCATCATCTGGAGCATTGTGTTTGTTCTTGCATTGATTACAATTTTTATTATTTCCAACATTGATGGATTCATTTCAGGATTTCACGAAGGAGGAGTTTTGGCCGAATAAAAGCGAGATTTAAAATAAATTAATCTACCTTTGCCGTTTATTTAAATTAAATGACAAATCAATTTCAAAGCCTTGGCCTTAAAGATAATCTTATCAAGGCCATAACAGATCTTGGCTTTATTAATCCTACGGAAGTACAGCAAAGAATAATCCCTAAACTCCTGATTGAGAATAACGATGTTGTATGCCTTGCACAGACAGGCACCGGTAAAACAGCCGCATTCGGACTTCCGTTACTTCAGTCTATTGACAATAAATCCAAAGATACTCAGGCTTTAATATTAAGTCCCACCCGTGAGCTTTGCAGGCAGATCGCTCAGGACATAATGAATTACGGCAAATATATCGATAACCTCGAGGTTGTCGCCGTGTATGGAGGAGCCGGAATAGAGGGACAGATAAAAGCATTGAAAAAAGGCGCGCAGATCATTGTTGCCACTCCTGGCAGAATGGTTGATCTTCTAAACAGAGGAATTGCCTCCGTAGGTAACATCCAGACGCTGGTTCTTGATGAGGCGGACGAGATGCTGAATATGGGTTTTAAGGATGAACTTGATGCAATACTTGAATGTACTCCGGAAGACAAAAGAACCTTACTTTTCTCGGCAACACTGCCTATAGAAATTGAAGGCATAGCCAAGAATTATATGTCTGATCCGGAAATTGTAACCGTCGGGACAAGAAACTCAGGTTCAGAGAATGTAAAGCATTACTACTATATAGTTCATGCAAAAGACAGATATCTTGCTCTTAAAAGAATAGCCGATTATAATCCTGACATATACGGAATGATTTTCTGCCGTACCAGACAGGAGACACAGGAGATTGCAGAGGCCCTAATAAAAGACGGATACAATGCCGATGCCCTTCACGGAGAACTGTCACAGGCACAGAGAGATCAAGTAATGAGAAGGTTCAGAAGCAAAAATCTCAGCCTTTTGGTGGCAACCGATGTCGCAGCCAGAGGGATAGATGTCAACGAACTGACTCATGTAATTAATTATAACTTGCCCGACGAGGCAGAACAATACACACACAGAAGCGGAAGGACAGGACGTGCAGATAAAAGCGGAATCTCTATTGCAATAATAAATAGCAAAGAACAACATAAGATTCGCAGAATAGAAAAGATTATCGGCAAGACTTTCGGTCAGGCTAAAATCCCTACCGGAGACGAGGTATGCACCCGTCAGATGCTTCATCTTGTAGAAGAGGTTAAAAAAGCGGAAATCCGAGAGGAGATATCCGAGTACATTACACTCATAGACGAAAAATGGAAAGATGTAAGCAAGGAGGAAATTATCTGGAAGATGCTTTCCATTGAATTCAACCGTTTTCTTGATTATTACAGGCACGCTCCCGATCTGAATATCAGGGAGGAATCTGCAAAAGGTAACGGGAAAGGAGAGAGTAGCTTTAATCTGCCTTCCGAAAGAGGTTACACATGGGTGAAACTGAGTATAGGTTCAAAAGCAGGCATTACTCCAAGGCATCTTCTAAGGATGTTTTCAAGTTGCGGGATAGGTCAGAAAGGAGTCGGACGTATAGATATTCATAAGGAGATGTCATTCGTTTCAGTTGCGACAAATGCTGCTGCATACATTGTTGAAACAACAGACAATACAGATTACCGCGGAAGAAGGTTGAAAGTGGAAATCGTAACTGATACAAAAATCAAGGGCGACAGAACGGAACGCAAAGAGAACGGAGAAGGAAGAGGAGACAGACGTGAAAGAGGAGATAGCGATGAGAGAAATGTGAGGGGGAAGAGTGAAGAGTTCAGGAGAAAAAACGGGAAAAAGAACTCACATGGTAAAGATTCCAGGAAACCCAGCCGAAAAGAAAGAAGAAGAAGATAATTACCTTTTATTTAAAAATAAAGGTACTTTCTTGGGTTATAATCTGCAGGTTTAATCTTCAGATCCCTGATTACAACATAAGTCCATTTCCAATGCTGGTATATAAGCTGGACAGTCAGTGGAACAAGTATCAGTGCAAGAACTCCTAATGTAGTATACTTCAACACAGCCAACAGAATGACTATAGTTGCAACAGCTGTAGTCATTTGTGCTTTATAATGAGGCACGGTATTCTTACTCACAAGGACTGAAGTTGAGAGGAATGTCAATGCTTCAAATAGTGAAGCTAAAAACAGGATAATTAACATATCGCTCTCCAGCAATGGGGTATTACTCTTTATAATCCTCAATGCCCAAGGGCCCAAAACCACAA
>Ga0265297_10001088_pt1 | contig 67402 bp, 56 predicted proteins | sample Munlanlwell13791_FD_192502 | JGI IMG/M metagenome (GOLD analysis project Ga0265297, IMG submission 192502) | Leachate microbial communities from a municipal landfill in Southern Ontario, Canada - Leachate well 137-91 | ecosystem: Engineered > Solid waste > Landfill > Unclassified | place... | reverse complement strand
CCGGCTCTTCTTTCACATATCTTGCGGGCGGTTTTGCAATATTTGCAATTTCATTGTAGTTTTTTGCCTGCGCATAGTTCATGGGCGTTTTTGGAATTCTTATATTTTCTTTGTATTTTTTTTCAGACTCATTTTCAAAATCGTCCGAAGGAGTGTATTGATTGGCAGGCTTGGATTTTGGCTTTGGAGAAATAATGGGAGATTCAAAGCCGTAAGTGGTTGTTTGCTCCTGCACAATTGGAAGAGTAGTTTTTTGCCTTGCCGATTTTTGCTCACTCAAATAGTCTGGAGCACTGGATCTTTTTGCATAAGGCCTAAGCGAATCCTGAATGTTTTCACCAGATTGAACAGAAGTTTGTTTGATATTTTCTTTTGGAAGCGTTGGAGGCCTCGTTCTTGTTCTCTCCGACAAATTCTTGCGTGCCTCAAATATTGAATCAGGAGTTGGAATTTTTTGTTTATCCAAATCATCTGCATCGTCCGCAGACATTTTTTCATTTTGCCCGAGGTTATGTTGCATACTCTCATCAGGCTCATCTAAACCGGGCGAGGAATATGCGGGAGGCGGAACGGGCTTTTTCATCTGGGGAATTTTTGGAATTGATATAGATTTATTTTGATAAACAGGAGTAGGGGCTTGAAGCGAAGTTGGGTTTGAAACATTTGCATACGTTTGAGTTTTTCGAGGTTGCTGAGTTTTTTGAGGTTGATTTGCCTCGCTCGGTGCAGTTTTTGAAAGAGAGGATTTTTTTGAGGAGGAACTGATTGAAGATTTGAAACGACCTAAAATTCCCTCAAACGCATCGCGTCCGGAGGATATCGAGAATGAAGAGCTTGTTTTTTGCGGTTCGTCCTGTGATTTTTCTTCAATTGTCAAAGAAGATGATTTGCCAGATGGACGAGGGGAAATTTTTATATTTTCATTTTCCTGCGGATTCTTTCCAAATGAGCGAAGCTCTGACACTATGCGCGAATCTTCCCGCGGCAGGGCATTTTTTTGTATGAATGGAATTGACCGCCTTGCACCTTGAGTTTGTCTTGTGCCGGATATGGAGCCGGGTGCACCCAAAAAAACTTTCGTGGCGATTGCTTGTGCCTCAAAAAAAGTTGTTTCCTCAAGCCGCTTTTCCGCTTCAAACACGGCTGTTCGGTCAACAACGTGTATATCGTATGGCTCTGAATTTATTGCCAGCGCATTTTGCTCAATGTTTTTTGCCTCTCGCACAAGCTGCCAAAAAGGTAATGAAACGCTACGCTCCGAGCTTTGGCTGGGTGCAGAATCCCTAATATTTGGAAATTGCGGGCGGTCTAACCCGGTTCCCAAATTGGGGTTGCGCCCATACGGGCCGCCGGAATCGTCTGAATCAGGCATCTTGCTCATGCTCCAAATACCCAGTTTGCATTTTTGACTGCCGCGGCGCTTACTTCGTCAGGGTTCATGTAATAATGAGATACGATTGAGCCCACGGAATTCACGTCCCGGTATTTCTTCTTTGTCATCCACTCAAGTATTTTGGATTTTTGCGCCAGGTCATCGTCTATTTCCTTTTGCGTTAGCCCGGAGTAAAGATTGAGAGTGTCTGCAAGGGTTGTCATTTTTCCGACTTCGGATAATTTGTCTTTTTTAAGGTCCCAGCGCTGAAGCACGTTTACATTTCCTCCTTTTTGCACCTCGGCAAATTCAAGGGTTCGACGGATATTTAGCCGCCTGTGCCGAAATTGCACAACGATGCCTGCAAGCGAATCAAGTGTTTCTTTTGGCATTGCAATCGGAGGAGTTGTGAGCCTTGTGATTGTTTCTGCCGCATTGTCCGCGTGTAGTGTTGCATAAACAGAATGTCCGGTATGCATTGCCTCAAACAATATTTCGGCTTCTCTCTGCTTTCTTATTTCTCCGACAATTATGCGGTCGGGTCTTTGCCTAAGAGAATTTACCAGCAAATCAAGCATGCTAACTTCTCCTTTTCCTTCCGCATTCGGCTCCCTTGTTGACATTGGAACCCATTGCAAAAATGACGGGAGCGTAAGTTCGCGGGTGTCTTCAATCGAAATCACACGCTGATTTGCAGGGATAAGACAGGATATTGCATTTAGAAAACTGGTTTTTCCCGAACCTGTTCCTCCCGACACCAGCAGGGAAAGCTCGTTTTGTATTGAGAGCCAAATAAGCGCCGCGACTCGCGGAGAGATACAATTTAGCTCGATTAGATATGGTAAGGTCCACGGGTTTTTTGCAAATTTTCTTATTGTGAGGGTGTTGCCAAATGCAGATACCGGATAAAGGGTTGCATTTACCCTCTCTCCGGATGAAAGATGTGCATCCATAAGGGGCGAGAGGATATTGATTTGCTTGCCGATTTTTCTTCCAATCATTGCAGCATAGTCATAAATTGCATCCTCGCTTTTTACCACGATGTTTGTTTTGCACCAGCCGTATTTTTTGTGGTAAACCCAGACCGGATCTTTTGATGAGTTGATTACAACTTCTTCCAGTTTCTCATCGTGAAGCGGGGCTTCCAAATCACCTAAGCCCAATGAATTTTGTATGAGATAGGCAATAAGTATTTTTTTGTCAGATTCGGATAGTGAGGGAAAATGTTTTGCAAGAAGCACCTGCGCCCTTGCTTCAAATTTTTTCTTTACTTCGTCGCGCTTTCTTGGGTCCATTATGTCTGTAACGTCGAGCTTTACGGTTGTGATAAGTTCGCCTCTTAGTGTGTTTAGCACAAGGCGGGTTCCTTCTGAAAGCCCGCGAACCGCCAGATTGTAATGCAATACAAAATCGTCAGGGTGGTATATCACGCTTGCCATTACCTGAATCCCTTCATTGTCAAAAACGTAGGACTCGATTTCCTTTCCGCCGGTGTGCGAACCAAAGCCGGACTGACTGATGTTTGTGGACTCGCTTGGCCCATTTAGAAGTTCATCTTTTTCAGACATAATTTTACCCCCGTAAGATGCAAATATTAAATTTCATTTTTTGTTTCATTTTTTTCTGCTCCGTTTTTTTTCAATTTATTTTCATTTTTTTTTTCCTGCAATTTATTTATTCTTGCTCCTCGCTTTCCTCCTCAATTAATTTTGCCCCTTCGCTTGCCAAAAATATCGTGGCAAGCTCGTAAAATATTATTGTTCTCATGTTGTTGCTTGAGTTTGCGATTCTTCCCCATTCCTCGCGCAGGCGCTTTTCCTCATCAATTGTTGTAGCCAACTGGCTCTTGAAGAACAGGTTGAGACCTTCGCGAACATTTATGAAAAGCTCGAGCTTGCCGCTGATATCCGAATTTGCGATTAAAATGTTGGAATACTGTTTTGCAGATGCGTCCTTCAACTGCGGGCTTGTTGAATCGTCATTCATCAGCAAATCAAGAAATGATGCCCTTGCGGCGATGCAATACTCGCGCAAATTATCATCAAGCATTTGCTCAAACTGATAATATTCTTTTGGCGGAGCCATTGAATTTGGAGAATATGCTTTTAGCAATGCAAATCTTGCAACCTGATAATTAAGCAATGGCATAATGTTTTGGTGCCTTGCGATTATTTCCTGATACATCTCATTTGCACGGGCTACATTTTCAGGCTTTGATTTTGGATTTGTGATTATTCCGATTGCCGAAACCGCCTTTGTGAGATTTATGCACTGCTCAATTGCCACTCTCTGATCGGGAGTGGAACTCTCAAGCGCAGAGATAAAACGCGCCTCAAACTTTTTGTACTGCTTGGTGCCTTTTTGTTCGCGGGCATATTGCCAATATAATTTTTCCACTTCAAGCGCATGAAGATATTTTTTCTGACCGGTTGAAGAGGATTTGTAATATGATTCAACCTGCTCCTCGTTTGGAACCGGTCTTGAAAGCTCGTTTTTGTACATCGCATCCCATTCGCGTGCAATTGAAGGCAGAAGCTTGGATGTTTTGCTTTCAAACACGGGCGCAGAAGTTTCCCTGAGTGTGAGGGGCACTTCACTTTGAACTTTCTTTTGCATTTTTTGTGCCGAATCGGAGTGAAGCAGTATTTGACTATCCTGCACAAGGGTTTGCTATTCGGGCTTGACTTCAAGAGAGCCAAATAATGAGGATGCTTTTTCAAATAATCCCATTTCTTTTTTGGGCGCCGATTTGAGCACTTCCCTTCGGGGCAAAAGTTTTTCCCGCTCTTCTTGCAGTTGTTTTTTGGATTCGCCTTTTTCGGGATATTTGCTCTTTGAAATAAATTTCAATTGCGCGGAATCAATTTTCTTTTCGGGCTGGTTTGCTTTTGTTTTAGCCAAAATTGCATCAGCCTGTTTTGGCGGCAAAATCTGCAATGGCAAAATAACCTTTGCCTGCTCGCTTGCGTGTGTTTGCTTGCGCTCTTGCTCGCGCAATTGTATTTGCTCAAGACCGGCAGGCATTATTTTTGGCTTTGCGGCAAAGAATTTGCCCATCAAAGTCTCGTGCCCCGAAATATGTTGCATATTGATTACTTGCGGCACTTGCACAACTTTTTTCTTCGGAGCTAAAACAGCACGGGATGCACCAAAAGTTTGTTTTTCTTTTGGCATATTTAGCTTTAATTTTGGAATTGAGAATACTGCGCTTGGCTCTTGTTTTGTTTTCAAAACTTTTTTATTTGTTTTTTGAACCGCTTGCTTTGGTGCAAATATTTCTTTTGGTTTCTCAATTGTTTGCAAATGAGAAGTTGCCTGCGCCGGCTTCGGTGAGAAAAATCCCTGCGGGACTTCAAACTCTTTTATTTTGTGCATTTGCAAATCGCGAGGAGGTGAAATTGGCTCAATAGCTTTTGGTTTGTCTTGTTTTGAAACAATAATTTTTTCACTGCCGGCTTTGGAAATTGCCAGTGCCTGCGGGGCGGCAATTGTTTTTGGCAGGGAAATTGTTTTGGAAGCAACGGATATTTTTGGCAGAGGATGACGTTCCGGCTCCGGCGCAGAGAAATCCACCGGCAAAGGCTCGTGCGTTTTCTCATGAATTTCAAATGCCCGCTCAACTGTTGTCGGCTTTTTCTGCCCGAATATTGAGAATGATTGCCCTTTGCTGATTTTTTTCATTTCAGAAATTTTTGGAGAATCGTGTTGCAAAATCGGCTCCGGCTCGATGTTGGCGGAAATATTTTGTTTTGTCTGAATTGTTTTTTGCGATTGCGAAATTATCGGGCGCACAGAAACAGATGTTTTTTGCGATTGCGAAATTATCGGATGCATGGAAACGGATGTTTTTTGCGGGGAATGTGAAAAGAAAGGAATATACGCAGGCATCTTGTTTATGACCGGCATTTGAGGCGAAGTTGGGGAGGCTAAAATCGGCTCTGCCGCCGATTGTGAAGGAGTTTGCATTTCATGAGATTGGAATGATGGGGCGGCGATAACTTCCATTTCTTTTTTATTTTGCACAATTTGCAATTGCTTCACGCCTTTGGCAATGTGCGGCTTTGCAATTATCTGCCTTGAGCTTTTTGATGTGGAATGAACCATTCCAGCTCCCCGCGCATGTGCGTGCTTGATTTTTCCCACTCCTGAAATTGGATGCCAGACATTTTCCAAAAACGAATTTTTAGAAGATGGCGTTTTTTGTGAAACCGGCTCAAATTGATCAGACTCTTGCATTCGCGGAATAAGTTCATTCATTTCCAAAGGAGCAAGAAGTTCGGCGGAGGCATCCCTAAGCTCTGCCTCGCCTTGTTTTATCATTCCCATTTTGAGCATGGGATTGGATTCGAAGAGAGTTTTTTTGTTGGCTTTTACTCTCCCTCTTCGTCTTGAATCGCGCCTTCCCATTATTATATCCCATTAACACAAACAAGACTTTGTTTAAAAACTTAAGCAAGGTTTGAGGAGAAACCTTAATGAGAGATGGATGAGAACTAAATACGGCAGATGATGTACCCAAGCCTTTTTCTTTTAAGAAAAGAAAAAGGCTAGGGCTTATCCAAAAAGAAAACCTTAATGAGAGATGGATGAGATAATAATTGCGGCAGATGATGTAAGAGTGTGATCTCTGATTTATGATGAGAGACGGACGGACTGATGCCAAAAATGACGACAGACGGAGCAGAGGTTATAAGCTTCAGTTGCTCAAATACAGTATGAGAAGCCAACGAAATCCCGTCAAGCTTCTAAGTGGACTCAGGAGCTTGACGAAACCCAATTTTGAGGCCCTGCACGCTTTCGAGCGCGAGAAATCGGCGCAGGGAATGGCACCATCGACTCGTTACATCTATATTTACTGCCTCAACAAACTGGCCAGGTTTTTCAAGAAACGGAATTTCAAGGACTTGACCAAAGACGACATGATCGACTTCTTGAACGAGAACGCCGATTACAAAAGCCGCTCCTTGAAAGTGAGTATCAAGGCGTTTTACAAGTGGCTCTTTGGCGAGAACAATTACCCCGAGCAGGTTTCGTGGATCAAAACGCACGGGTTTGAGCGCCGGAAACTGCCCGAGGACATTTTGACCAAGGACGACGTTCGGAAACTGGCGGATGTGTGCGATAACCCCCGCGACCGGGCCTTGATTATGCTCCTGTATGAGAGCGGGTGTCGGGCCGGAGAATTACTTGATTTGGAGATTCGCAACCTGACTTTTGACGATTACGGGGCTTCTTTGATTCTGGACGGAAAAACCGGCATGAGGCGGGTTCGGCTGATTGATTCGGTGCCTGACTTGAGGATTTGGCTCAACCACCACCCACAGGCAGACAACCCGCAGGCGCATCTGTTTACCGTAGCCCGGAACGATGGGGCACTGGACAGCAACGTTACTCTGCGCAACATCCTGATTAAGGCAAAAAATCGGGCGAAATTGAAGAAGCGGATTTACCCCCACCTGTTCAGGCACTCACGGGCTACCCACCTGGCTACCGACTTTACAGAGCAGGAGCTGAAAATCATCTTTGGCTGGACGGGAGGCTCGAAAATGCCCGCCACGTATGTTCATCTTTCTGGCGCAGATATCGACAAGAAGATGCTGGAGAAGCGGGGGCTTCTGAAAAGGGACGTTATGACAAGCGAGCCTTTGCAGCCCCGCACCTGCCCCAGCTGCGAGAAGATGAATCCGATTTCGGCCAAGTTCTGCGTGGAGTGCGGGATGGCTTTGGAGATGAAGGCGGCCATCCAGCTTGAGAAGAAGCGGCGCGAGGCCGACAGTTTCATGAGTGCTGTAATGGAGGATCCGAAATTCAGGAAGATGCTGGCAGAGAAGGCTATGGAGATGGGACTGGAGAGGAAACTTGAGGTATAACGGGCAACTCGTTTAGTATTCGGATTAATTTAAGGAGACAATAACTTACAAAGAGAGCGTCGGAATCCTTAATCTCATTAGACTTCATCATCCCATGTAGAAGCATATTTCTTAGATTTGCTTGGTCAGTTGCAACTAGATAGATGTGAAGAGTTTTTTGAAAATCTTTGTTTAATATAGTCCCAACTGCGTCATCAGTCAAAAGAGTACCAAGCTCTATTTTTCTAAAGAAAACCTTGGGTTTACCTGATAGAACAGTATCAATTTTTCCAGATTTCACGATGATTCTTCGGATTAGTTCCTCGAGATATGGAATTAGGATATGCAAACCCGCAGTATAATCCTTTTTTTCTCCGAAAAGATAACCAAACCCGCACCTAAGCGTTTCACGTATATCTGAGATATCATTACAACTCAGAATGTCATTGATCTCGCTTAACAATTTTATCCCATTTTCTTTTTCTAATTGTTCAAATGTCATTTTTAACATGATTTCGCCGATCCTAATTCCAAGCAGCATGTTTTGCCTAACTTTATACTCGAAAATTTGATCATCAGTCGTATATCTAATTATTGGCCCGTCTTTACAACATACTTCTACGGGCAATACGAATTGAAGCCCGTGTTCAGATTTTATGAGCTGTGTCATCTCTTCAGATTGTTTGATATTTGGAAATAGAGACCAATCGTCAACCAGACTTAGGAAGGTGTTCCCTCCTTTGCTCTTTAAGAAATCAATATACTGCTTAATTTGATCATTGGTGATAGTGAATGTACTCGCAATTTGTTTGTATTTGAATTTTGCACTAGCATCCTTAATTTTCAAGGCAATTGTTTCGAGCTTTGAGTCTATCTCTCCTTTCTTTACAGAATCGGCAGAGTATTTACTTTGCATCATTTTGTAATGTTTTATTGCATCTTCGTAGAATGCAGATTTGACCTGTTCTTCACGAAAATCTGCTTCTTTTAGATAGGATTCTGCGATTTTTTTATTCCACTCAAAGTCGTCTTTAACACCATAATCAAGTAGAAGTTGGATATTTCTTCGGTAGAAATGTAGATTTTGAGATTTATCGCTACTTGAATCAAACTTCGATTCGAGATCGGAGATTACCCCAGTTATCAAGGACATGGACTCGTTCTTCAACGCAGCGGAGTTTAGATAAGTCGATTCTACTTCAACGTATTCGAGATACCATCGCTTTTCACCAGAATTGATCATCTTGACGATAGCCGCATGCAGGGAATTCAGCGCACTGGTAGCGGCCTCACCCATACTAAACATTAGACTAAGTTTTATGGCGAATTCGTAAGCAAAAGGTGGAACCTCATAGTATTGTTGGTTATACTGGCCCGAGGCGATGTATTGTTCGGCGGTTTTGACCCAACTCGCGATACTTTTTTCAATCCATTCATTAGGTTTGGATCCGCTTTCCTTGAGCAATACTGCAACTGCAAAAGCATAACGGGCTTTCGATAGGCTGCTAGTAGTCTCAGAGTATCTTTTCTTATAGTAGTCTAAAGCGTTTTTGTCCCATGTGCAGAAGGGAGGGTTAGAAAATAATTGAAAAGATACGTTGCTGCCTCCAGCTTCGGAACGAACGTCAAATGAGCTTACCTTTCCCCCTGAGTTTATGTCTTTTCCATTCTTTAATATCGCAGCCCATTTATTGCTAATCTCGCTTACTTGCTCCCCTTGATAGACTGCGCTATGACCGAATGTTGCATTCAGCAAATCAAACTCCCACCTGATTTCCTGAAGAGTCTTTTCGTCCCCGTTATCTCTCGCTTGAACCCCTAGTGAATTTAGAGAACGTTCTAGCTCAAATGGGTACATGCGCTCATAATTCGCATTAAGTGTGTCATCGACTTTTTTACGAATTTGGTTAGAATTATAGGTATCCATTATCTTCACACCACCTTAGGAGCATTCCTAGGTTGATAATCAAGGTTAAACAATCTGCAGGAATATTTGGGTCTGAAGTAGAGAAATGCACAAAACTAGTGCGGATATCATTTACTTCATCAACCAACGAACAATCAAATTTATCTTTTGGATTTTTCGTTGAAAAAATATTTGTAGAGCTATCAAAACTGTCATAAACAAGCAAATTTTTGTTTTGAGGAGTAGGATATTGCACAGTCAAATACTGTTCGCCTTTGAGGCGCCCTAAAACTCTCCCAATGGTGTCGGGCTTGATAGCAATCTTCGCTTTTCTCCCGATTAGGTATAACAATTCTTCAACTGCGGCGCACATGAAAAATGCGACAATGTAGGCATTGTTCTTATTTTCAGCAATCGTTTCAAAGATGTTTAAACCAGTTAGAATCCTGTCTCGGGTCGAATCACAGAATTTTGAGGATGCGCACCCGTCTTGAATGTACTTCCTGAAGATTAGGAAGTAGCATAATCGCTTCACATAAGCATCTTTTACATCAGAAATGTCAGAGCAGGTAACAAATTGATTGAAATCAGTTTCTAATACTTTCTTTAACAACTCTAATTTTTGCATATCTAATTCTAGTGAAACAACACCGATTTGATTCAGCTCGCCAGCATAGAAAATGGCAAAATCGGAGTTTTTATCTAGTGGATAATACTGCAAGTCTTGACCCTTTTTCTTTCTCGGATCTAAAACAAGTGTTCCCGATGAGTTAATTACGCTTAATGGAAGGTGAGTTTTTAGTTTGTCAAACATGTCTCCATTGTCCTTAATTTTCGAGATATCGAGTCTGCATTCTAAGAACGGGACTTCCGCGCCCCAGATTGACCTCAAAAACTCTTTTACCCTCGGAGCCATGTGATTTCCAATTTGGAATTGGACATTAATAAGATACGCGCCCGGTGTTTATGAGAAAAGCTTTCCGACCTGTCTTTTCTGTTTTTGCGCAACTTTCTGATGTTCGACCTCTTTGAGCACGTCAAGATACCACTGCGGCATTCGTTTGTTGATTTCCTCGTCGTCCAGTTCTACCATACAAGCACGCCTGAAACTATGATTTTGATTGGATAAATACTTTCATGCTCAATTAGGCATTTTCATGCCATAGTCCCGTTCCGCACAATACCCGAACAATAATGGGAGCTTTAATAGTGGTCTTTGGACATTAATTATGTTCGGTGAAGCATGACCCAATTAACCATTGCGGAAAAATTGTTTACACGGCTCGGTGAAGAGCCGGTCAGCTTCAATAAGTTGTGTCGTTCGTCTCATTTGCATCCGAAAACAGTGAAGAAATACCTCGAAATCATAGACTTTATCCAGCATCAGTCTGAAGTGAAAAGCGAGCGTGTCGGGTTCCGTATTCTCATCCACAAAGAGCGGAAGCTCGATGCAGCGCGTGGATTATACAAAGGCACGCTGGGCCATCAACTTTCCAAGGCGGGAGAGATACGCCAACGGCTATTTGTTGAGGATGATTGAGATGGAGTTCGTGAAAAAGACGAAGCTCGTTGTTTTTGCCCATCGCAACAGCATGAGAATCTCGATGGGTTTTATCGATGCGATGGATGGGAAGAATGAGGCTATCCTAAAGGAGGCCCTTGGAAGGGCAAAAAAGAACGGAAGAACGACTTTGATGGAGCAGGATGTTTAGACCTCAATCTCCTTGAGCGTCTTGATAATGCTCTCCTCAAGGTCTAAAATCTTCTTTTTGATCACGTGAGGCTTCTCGTAATTGACCTCTTCGTGAACAATCTCCTTGTACTTGGAAATACTCAGATCATAGCCATTTGCCTTAATCTCCTCAAACGGGATAAAGAAGCATTTGGCCTTTCGGTCTTCGTATTTCTCTTTTTCCCTTTTCTTGAATTTCTCGATAATATCAGGAATATCCCCCTTGCCATCGATAAACGTCCGTTTGTCGTCTAGGCTGAAACCGTCGGATTCCATATCATAGAACCAGACTTTTTTGGTAGGTTCGCCTTTAGTGAAAAACAGCACGGCAGTAGAAACTCCAGCATAAGGCTTGAAGACGCCCGAAGGCATGGAGATTACCGCATCTAGGCGGCACTTTTCAAGCAGAAGCTGGCGTATATCCTGATGGGCGTTGGAGCTGCCGAAAACAATGCCGTCCGGTACGATAACGGCGCACTTGCCGCCATTATGGAGAAGCCGGTGCATGAGTTCCAAGAATAGAATCTCGGTCTTTTTGGTCTTGATGGTGAATTGGTCGCTTAGCTCCGATTCATCCACACTACCCTTGAAGGGCGGATTTGCCAGGATGATGTCATAGTAGTTGGCTTGCGAGAACCGCGTCGAGATGGTATTCATCTGTTGGATATTAGGCCTCGTGATGCCGTGCATCATAAGATTCATCAGGGCAATTCTTACCATAGTTGGGTCATTGTCAAAGCCATAGAGGGTTTCTTTCCTGAGAATCTCCAACTGATTGGAATTGAGTTTTTCCCCGCTAAAGCCATATTCGTTCCCGGCCTCATCGCGCTTGATGAGGTCTTTGGAAGTGTTGGTTTTGAGGATATGCTCATAGGCATTGACCAAAAAGCCAGAGGTTCCACAAGCCGGATCACAGATAGTTTCCCCATATTTTGGGCCAATCAGTTCGACCATCATGCGGATGATGTGCCTCGGAGTGCGGAATTGGCCATTCTTACCGGCTGTGGTGAGCTCTGAAAGAAGGTACTCGTAGATGTCCCCTTGGGTGTCCCGGTTCTGCTCCTTGATTTTCAGTTCATTGATGATTTTGACCGCTTCAATTAGAACGGAGGGGGTTGGGATGATGAAAACCGCGTCCTGCATGTACTGGTTGTACATGGAGTCCTTTTCCCCCAAGGTTTTGAGGAATGGGAATACCTTGGTTCGGACGTGCTCTAATATTTTATCGGCTTGATATTCAGTCCAAACGCTCCATCTGCAATCATTGTTTTTATCGAAGATGGAGGAATATTTTTCTTTGGTCAGTTTAGCGTTTTGCTGGTGTAAGATGTCTTCGTCCTCTAGATGCTTCATGTAAAGAAGGTATGAGATTTGCTCGATAGCGCTCAAGGGATTTGAGATACCTGAGCTCCAGAGTTTTTCCCAGAGCTTATTTATTTTTGATTTTAGTTCGGAGTCAAGCATAGAGAACCACCTAAATCATGATTTTCAATAAACCAAAATTCAATTCCATTCCTTTAACGATATTCTTTCTTTTCAAAAGAGAATCAATTTCTTTTAGTCCGTTGTAAGTGAGTTTGACATTGTAGATTCTAGGAAAATCTTCCCCAAAAACAAGTATCACTTCATAGTCTATTAGGTTCGCATCTTTTAACCGACCTAAATTTAGAAGTAATTTATCGGGATCTATTTTTGCGCCTTCTACTAATTTTAGTAAACCAGTTCTATCCATTGGTTCATTTTTTGAGATGTAAACCAGCAGCATCTCAGTCATGTTTAGACTTTCTTCCAACCCAGTCTTATCTTTAGCCATAATCATCATCCAAATAGCTCGCCGCTAAATGCTTTTTGCATTAATGTATAAATGAGCTGGTCGATTTTGTCTGAAGAAGTTGCCTGTTTTTCATTAATCGAATTTAGACGCTCAGAAATTTCAGCAAACTTATTTTGCAATTTACGCGGAGGGACAATTATTTTTAAATTATTTATAATAGATAAATTAAGATTACTCATCGTTACTCCTTGAGAATTGTTCTCGAGAACTTTTTTCATGGATGCGTGAGTTAAACAAAAAAGTAGAAATAGAGAATTAACGTCGTTCTTCGGCCTAATGAACAGACTGCCGGTTCCGCATAGCCAACCATCTTCTTTTGTAGTTACTAATGCGCACCTGGCCATTTCACCGCGCCGACCCATTATGATGTCTCCGACTTTCATATGATAATTAGATAGCTCGTCATATTTCTTAGGAGATACAGTAAAATTGAAATCTGGAACGATTTTTTTATTTATAATGTGCATCGGATTCACTAGCGGGATACCACCAGTAGTATAATCCTCAACGTGCAATTGAGTACCAAACGGCCCGATCTGAATGATCTCGGATTTTTCTTTCAAAACAGATTGTTCCCATCCTTTTTCATTCCTCACCGGATCTCCAAACACCTCACAGAACACACTCTTGAGTAACTCATTCGTGAGCTTATCTGCTTCCTCGCGGGAAGTCTTGAGAGATTCTGCCTTCTCAAGGATGGAGATAATTTTCTTCTGAGTTTCTTTACTTTCTGGATATGGGATAGATATTTCGTTTAGGTAGTGGCGAGATAAATGCTTCAAACCTGCTCCTCGAAAACCTTCCTCCAACAAGTAGAAACGACTTCGGAAGAAATAGTAGATATATTTCAATAGTATGTCTTTCGCCTTGAGTTTCATGACAAAACAATCTGTACTTGTCGAAAATTTCTCATTGCAGTAATGGATGCTCGCAACACCACCAGTTCCGAGAATCAGATGCTCGCCATCGAATTCGTAGCTATCAAGGAATTTCTTCTGCTCGTCGCTAGAAGTGAAGAATTTGTATTTGCCTTGTTCAAGCCCCTCACCCGCCTTTATTTTGGTCTTGGGCAGGCGCTCGAAGGCATCCTCAAACCGTATGCTCGTCCATCCGTCTGGCAAATGTTTATTTGTTAGATTCATTCACACCCTCCATTATCTCTATCCTAGGATAGCCAAGTCGTTCCAATACGCGATTGTTGGAAATCATGAAGTTATTTATGAACACTCGCATGTACTCATATAGAATTACCATAAACTCGTTTTTGAGCGAGACGTAGGTTGGGGGAAAACCTTCCCATTTCTCATATGTCTTGCGATTTTGATGGTGATCTGACATGTGGGAAATTTTTCCATATAGAAAAACCTCCAGAGCTCTCGCGTAGGTTATTAGCTCTCCATTTACACTATGATTTGTTGAGGTTTCCGTGAACTGTTTAAGTTGGCTGAGAATTTCATAGAAAGAAGCGCGTTCTTCTGCCGTAACAAAATCTGAATCATATATTTTCTTTAAATTACCATAATGAAGGTAATCGTTTTTTTGGATAAATTTTCGCAAATCATTACAGAACGCTTTCACCGCTTCATCATCTGGGCCCCGAAAAATGCAGGTTATTCCTTTACCTTTCTCAAAATTCATACTGTAACCGCAATTCGGCTCTTGCATCTTCTTGACAAAGCTCAATCGAAATAGTTCAACTCCGGCTTTGTTGAAGTCTTGTAATTGTTTAATCGCTTCTTCCTTCTTCATCGTTTCCCTCGTATCAACCGCTTCGGCACTGCCACCGAGCCTTTCTTCTTCCGACCGATCATTTCCTCCCGAGAAACCAAAGCATCTGAAATACCGTGGTTCAGGTCTTTAAGAAACTCAGCAGACAGGTTTTCCGCTGCCACGGCCTTCTTCCCATTGTCCAGCTCGACGCTCCAGACAAAGGAGTCCTTTTTCTTGTCATAGCTGATGAGGTTCCGGCCAGCAACGTGAGAAGGAGAAGGCCCGATTTCTTCCAGAAGAAGCTCCTTGATCAGCGCGGAGGGCGTTATTTTCTTCCGGTTGCAGTAATCCAGAATCCAAGTGTATTCCTTGATTGGCAGCTTCGTGGCCATGGATTTGTGTGTGTCCATAAATAAGACTTAGAGATAAAGGGTTAATATAGCTAATGGTTGGAAAAGGTAAACCAAATATAAGAAATAGTTCGGTTAAACATTATAAAACCCAGTTGCCGTAGCTTAACTGGAACAACTCCGAAGGTTTGAGACTGCGGTCGAACACCACTAGGAGAGTTCAAACAATACGACTTTGCGCTTTCGTTCGACGGGGCAACATTTGCATCGTTCGAGAGGACTTGACGCAAAGCCGAACGATGCACGAATGTTTTAAAAAATATGCGAGAATCACAAATCTGGCGATTATATGGCTGAACCTGTAACAAGCGCGGAGCCTGTTAAATACAAACTATCGAATTTTGAATTAAAGAATTTGCTAAAGGATACTTTTAATGAAAAATACAATTCATTGGGTTTTTCACCAATTTCAATTATTTTGATTAAAGAAAATAAGAATGACGAGGGAAAAGTAATCAACGCGTCCCTAATATCATTATCTATTGAAAACGCAACTGACATTAAAGAAAAGATAGTTTATATTAGTACAATCAACCAAAAAGACGTTTCTCAGCTAAAACAGTTTATCGATTTGTTGGAGAAGGGATAGTATGGAATCGACGCAAACCGTATGTATAGAGAATCTAGATATCGAGGCGGTAATCGCTAAGCAAATCGTGAAACTTCAGGAAAAATTCGATTCCGAACTGCTTCATAAGACAGCTGCAATAAGTACGCTTTGTGAAAAAGTAGAAACTCTCGAACACGAAGTGAAAGAATTGCAGGCATCTGCAAAAATAATCTATGTAGAGGAAGTTCCATTTGAAGATGCATATAAAAAAGTTTTAACTTATTTGGATAAAAATCGAGAGGCATACGCCAGTGATGTAGCAGAGGCTTGCAATCTCGACATCGAAGTTGTGTTAAAAATATTTACAAAACTTCAGACTGAGGGTAAACTCAGATGGTAGTTGATGGCATCAAGAGCAAACGAATAGTCTGCGTGGCGCGTAAACTAGTACAACGTATGTCATTACCTGACAAGCGAGAAGTTCATTTTGCTTATTCTATGGCGCAGGGCTCAAACGGTGCGTGTTGCTACATCGACATAAAAGGAAGGCGTTGTTGATGAGTTCAAACATTTTACTTGAAGATATCGTCTCGTTTTCTGGAAAAACCGAGATTCGCGGCGATAAATTAGTTATTGTTTGTGAGAAATCAATGCCACAAAGACTTCTTGGAACGAGTGGTCGACATCGCAGAAATCAGCAAGTATTTGAAGGAGAAAATAAACTCGCTTATTGCTATAATGAACGACTGGCACATTATACTCCTTAATTTTATTTGAATTTTATCTTCTGGCAGCTCTTGACAATCATCTCAAGCTGTTCCATCTCGAAGAGATCCAAGGGGCGTTGGTCAGATAGGGGCGAGGTGCCTAAATCCTGAATTTCGAGATGCTTTTGCTCCACAAACACCCTTTTGAGCAAGTGCAAGAATTCAAGCTGTTTGGAATTGTAATGGCTGTTCTTGATGATGAAATCGTCGAACTGCCGCTCAATGCGCTCGCGGGGGTCATAGGTGCTGCGCATCCCAATCGTTTCATGCAAAAAGACCATGAAATCGACGCCCGTGCTCTGCTGGATGTTGGGGATTGTTATCTCGGGGCGGATTTTCTGGAAAATCTCCACAAGCTGACGCAGCTCATCCATGGTTAGGCCGTCGCCATCACGTAGCTTGCGCACCAAGGGGTTCTTTTCAAGAAGCTCTTTGAGCTTCTCGTCTTCCTTGACCTCTTTCTTGAACTCCTGAATATCAGTGATAATGTCAAAAGCATCTATCTGGATGACCTTGCGTGGGTCGGGCGAGTAATATTTCATGAGGGGCGCAATCTCGCGGATGAGGAATTCGACGCTCTCGAAGGTTAGCTCGTTCCAGAACTTATCTTGCAGGGTTAATTTTAATGAATTGAGCTTTTCTTTGACTTCGGTCAGGTTAGTGCGGCGCAAGACGTTCTCGACCATGGGCATTAAGGTTGATGCGCGGATTTCCTCGATGGCGTCCCGCCGATTGTCAAGGATGAGGCCGAACAGCTTCTCGGCATTGAGGATGAAGGAGGCAGTATAGGAATTGATGCCCGAATTGAGCATCATCAGGGGCGAAATATCCTTGTTCAGTTCCTCGATGTATTTCTCAAGGTTGAACGAGTCGGATTCCAGTTTCTTGATAATTGCCAGTTTCTCACGGACGATGAAAGAGTCCTTGTTGAGGTTCTCGATGTCCTCCATGATTTTCTTGATGATGATGGCCTTCTGGGTTTTGTCCAACGTCTTGTTGAGAAGCTTGACGCGGTTGATGAAGATGCGCGTCATGACATCCATTCTGGAGCTCTCTTTGGAGGAGCGGAATTTGTGATACTCGATATTGGAATGACCACCAATCTTGAAGTCGAGGATAAGGAAGTCCTTCTTCTCCTTGTCCTGTAGCCAGTCGGGATGACGGCAAGAGTTTTGATTCCGAGTTCCTCGGCCCACCATCTGCCAGAAGCGGACGGTGGAATAGACAGGCTTGACAAAGACGAGGTTGCAGACTTCGGGCACGTCGATACCGGTATCCAACATGCCGACGGATAAAGCAATGCGGGGCTCGGAATCGTTCTTGAAACGGCGCACCTCATCCTCGGCGCGGTGCATGTCGGATGTGATAACCTGCACATCGTTTCCAAGTGAAGGATAGATTTTAGTGAAAACTTTCTTGAGGTGCTTGGCGTGCTTCTGGCTGGCGCAGAAGAAGATGGTTTTAGCGGGCTTGCCCTCGTCGGATTTGTAGCACCGCTCCATGAACCTGCGGATGACCAGCTCATTGGTCTTGTCATCCATGAACACGCGGTCGAATTCTCCGCCACTGAAGGCTACGCCCTCTGGATCAAGTTCCTGTTTTCGGATTAGGTCTTTGAGCTCCGGGGAGAGCTCCTTGCCTTCGATACCCAAGGCTAGGACTTTGGTTTCAATCGTCTCGCCGCGATAAGGGACCAAGATTCCATCATGGACGGCTTCGTCATAGGAGTATTCCACGGTGGGCTTGCTTACATCACATTCGAACAGGTCGAAAGTGTCGCGGCTATCCTCCTGCGTTGGGGTAGCGGTGAGGCCGATTTTGATGGAATCGAAGTACTTGAAGAGAATATTGTTTCTGTCGTAGAGGGAGCGGTGCGCTTCATCGAATACAATCAAGTCGAAATAGGCAGGGCTGAATTTCTCGTAGGTCTTGGAGCGCTTGCCGGAAGTTAGGGTCTGAACCGTGGTTATATAGAAGCGGGAGGTCTTGCTGATTCCGTCCCTCAAATCTGCGACGGGCTCGGTGAAAAACCGCTTGAAGCCGTCTGATTTGGCTTGGTTCGCTAGAGCGATACGATCAGCGATAAATAGGACGTTTCGGACATAATTGGCGTTTGCGAGAACATCGATGGTGGCCATGGAAACACGGGTTTTGCCGGTGCCGGTGGCCATTTGGATGAGGGCGGAGCGGTGCCCGTTAGAGAAATGCTCGCTAAGCGCCTTGACAATCGCCATGCTGCGCGGGCGGTCAACAATCTTGCCACTTATCTTGACTAGAGAGGGAAGCCTGCGGTTGAGATAATTCTCGTGCCGTCTTTTGAGGTCTTCTTGCGAGAATACCCCGCTTACACGGCGTTCTATGCCGTCCTGGTCGATGAACTGCCAGATATGGCCGTTGGTCAGGAAGATGGGGACTTTATAGCCGATTTTGGATTCAATGACCTTGGAATAGCTTCTGGCCTGGATTCGGCCTGCTTCGGGGTCTTTGCAGAATCTCTTGGCTTCGATGATGGCGAGAGGGGCGTAATCCTCGGAAAGAAGAAGGTAGTCGATGAACATATCGACGCCTCTTTCGACCTTGCCGGAATAGAGCTCATACTGCTTGTTCTTGATGTCGGACTTGACCGGATTGACTTCCTCTTTCAAATAGTGCTTGATCCAGCCCACTTTTTTGAGCTGGGGGTCAATAACCTCATTGCGTGTATCTCGCTCGCTCAAATCCAAGGTTGCCTCAGCCATTGGAGATAATATGGGTCGGGAGCATATATTCTTTCTGGTCTCGCGTAGTAGCTGCGCAACCGCTCTTAAACTTCTTATCGCAGCTCATTCCTCGCTTTTAGCAAACACAGGCAACCACAACCCGCGTTTTTGCGCAGCTCGCGCCTCCAGTATATCATCGCTTGGCTAGCTGCGCAATTTTAGACCTCAATTCAAGCCTAGTCATGGCTTGGCCGAATTTTTTGTACTTGTTGCGCATGAGCCGGTCGGTAACAATGATGAAAAAATCGGAATAGGCATGGCGGATCCGGTCGAATTTCTCTATCATCCGAGCCTCTCCGCGCTCAAGGCCGGTGCCCGTCTCGACCTCAAAAGCGAACTTGCGACCCTTATCGGATAAGCCGAAATCCGATATATCTTGGGATGGCGATTATACAAACAGGTATCGCAGTATGGTTAGGGACATTAATCGCTTTTGCGTTCCCAGTTTTATTCATAGTGATAATCGAAACTCTTATGATTCCACTTGAAGAACGAAAGCTGGAAAAGACATTTGGAAAGCATTACCAAGAGTATAAAAGAAAAGTTAGGAGATGGATTTAGCTCTGTTTGTTAATGAACGCAAAAAAAAAGAGTCGCAGTCATTCCACTCATTTGGCGCGTAATTTTTGCGCAGAAGTATTTTTTGCACAGCTTGCGACGGACAAAAATTATTTTTCTTAATTGCAAGAATTATCCAAAATTAAAATACATATTAAGCAATAGGTTCATATCTGATTATGCAAAACAAACAACCCTCAATGCTACCCATATTTCTAGTAGTATTCATAGATTTGTTGGGAATCGGAATGGCAATACCGATACTTGCGCCGATGTTTTTGGATGTGGAACATGGAGTGCTACCGACCGATTACAGCATAGAAATGAGAGGGATATTGCTCGGATTGGTAATTGCAATGTTTCCAATCGCGCAGTTTTTCGGCTCGCCGATTATCGGCGCGATTTCCGATCATAAGGGAAGAAAGCCCGTGCTTTTGGCAACCCTTGCAGGCACAATGTTGGGCTATTTTGTGTTTGCGGCAGGAGTGATAATGGGCAATGTGCCCCTGCTATATATTGGAAGAATTATCTCCGGTTTCACCGGAGGAAATATTGCCACTGTGAATTCGACTATAGCAGACATTTCGGATGAAAAAAACAAGACGAGAAATTTCGGGCTTTTGGGCGTGGCAGTGGGAGTTGGGTTTGTAATCGGCCCGTTTGTCGGCGGAATGCTCTCCAATCCACAAGTGATGCCCTGGTTTGATTATTCCACCCCGTTCTTTGCGGCGGCACTGCTTGCGTTTGTAAATATGCTGATGGTATATTTCATGTTTGAGGAGACACTCAAGACAAGAGTGCATACTCCGATGAGCATATGGATGGGTTTTGCCAATTTGAAAAAAGCGGCAAAGCTTGAAAAAATTCGCACAACGTTTGCAGTGATTTTTCTTTTCATGTTTGGATATGCAATGTACACGCAATTCTTGTCGGTTTATTTGATAGAGCATTTTGAGTTTAGCAGTGCGCAGGTTGGAAATGTATTTGCATTCATCGGGCTTTGCATTGTGCTCACGCAGGGGCTTGTGGTAAATCCAGTTTCGCACAGATTCACTCCGAACCAAGTGTTGGCAGTTTCGTTCCTTGGGCTTTCGTTTGCAATTGGAAGCGTGCTTATTGCAACGAATGCAAGTCAGGTGTATTTGTTTTTACCCATGGTTGCATTGTTTGAAGGGCTGATTTATCCAAATATGACCACCGTGGTTTCCAATCTGGCAGGAAAGGAATCGCAGGGAGAAATGATGGGTATTAATCAGTCTATTCAGTCAGCCGCACAGGCTTTTCCTCCGATTATTGCAGGCACAATAGTTGCAATAGGAATAACGTTGCCGATTATTGGTGCAAGCGCGATAGTTTTTCTCTCATGGGTTTGCTATATGCTCTGCCAGCGTGCGCAAAGAATGCAGAAGTTTCATGAAGTTTAGGCAAAAAGATTTGCAGATAGGCGTGCACAAAAGAAAAATCTGCAAAAAAAACAGACGCAACTAAAGCCCTTTAAACCTAGGAAGTAATTTCACCTTGGGGCGAATACATGAAACGAACTAAACATAAGGGCAGTGAAGTAAAAAACACGCTTTTGATTTTTGCAGTCTTACTTTTTGCATTGATTATTTTTGCAGGTTACATTCCGCAATCGGCTAAAGTCGGTGCTCCGACAGATTCTAAGGTGGTTGCAAATGCACCTTTGACAAATTACCAAATACAACCCAATTTGGTTGCGCCCTCGGCGAGCTATCCGATAAGTTCGGACGTTGCCACAACTGTTGAACGGGTGATTGTTCCGGTTTCTGTGCCTTCAAGTTCGCCCAGTATTCACGCTTATGATGTTTCCAACTTTTCAGAGTATGGATATGGTGTTTGGAAATATGAACCGGGACTTGGATATGAAAAAAGATTAGATATCATGCCCGCAACATATAACAAAACATCGGCAACAAACACTGCAAAACTTCTGAATTTCTTTACCATCAGCGATATTCATATTACGGATAAAGAATCTCCGGCAGAGGCGATATATTACGGATACAGATGGGGTATAATTTCAGGATATTCTCCGGCAATGTTATACACAACTCAAATGCTTGATGCGACAATTCAGACGATAAACGCACTTCACAAACAAAATCCGTTTGACTTTGGCATCTCTCTTGGCGATGATATTAACAGCGGACAGTACAATGAACTAAGATGGTTTATCGATGTTCTGGACGGCAAAAATATAATTCCGGATTCGGGAGTAAGAAATGATCCGGTTCCCGGACCGCTTAACGATTATCAGGATGAATACAAAGCGGCTGGACTGGATAAGTCCATTAACTGGTATCAGACTCTCGGCAACCATGACCATTTTTGGATGGGCATGTTTATGCCGGATGAATATGTCAAAAGCTCGATGGTGGGCGACACTATACTCAATCAGGGAAATATATTCACTAATAAAATCGGCATAAAAAGTCGCGGTTTCTACATGGGCGCGATTGATGGCAGAACGCAATATGGAAATATTATAGGTGCGGGACCGGTTGCAGAATTTGATACTGCTCCGACTACACCTGCAGATTCTAACAGACATTTTATTTCCAAAAGTGAGTGGATGGGCGAATTTTTCAATACCACTTCAAATCCAGTGGGACACGGATTCAATCAAACGAATGCGATGAGGGGATTTGCCAGCTATTCTTTTGAACCAAAGTCTGATGTGCCAATCAAAGTTATTGTGCTTGATGACACTCAAATAGGCAATGAGTCTGACGGCGAGACCAATATGGGACATGGTTCCATTGATCAGGAAAGATATGACTGGCTGGTAAAAGAGCTTGACCAGGGGCAGGCACAAAATAAACTTATGATTATCGCCACACACATACCGATAAGCGCCAAAATTAGCGATTCCGGCCTTGATTCTTTGATGGTGTGGGACCCGAAGTCGGCAGTATCTGAAAGCGATCTGATTGCCAAATTTCATACATACCCGAACCTGATTTTGGTGGTTGCAGGGCATCGGCACGGCAATACAGTTACGGCGCTAAAATCACCGGACCCGAATCGCCCGGAACTCGGATTCTGGGAAGTTGAAACCTCATCGTTAAGGGAGTTTCCTCAGCAGTTCCGCACATTCCAAATCGTTCGCAACAGCGATAATACGATTTCGATATTTGCAAACAATGTTGACCAGGCACTCAGAAACGATTCGCTGATTGCCAACGCACGCACTTATGCAGTCGCGGCTAGGGAGATATTTAATGTCAGTATAGAACCTTCGCCGTCCGGCGCGTACAATGTTGAGCTTGTAAAGCAGTTGAGCCCGCAAATGCAGACCAATATACAAAAGTACGGAACGCCGATGGGCAAGTAGTTATTTTTTCTTTTTAATTATTTTATTTTAACTATTTTTTATTTTTTAGTTATTTTTATTTTTCAATTAGTTTTTAGTTATCTTATTTTTTAATTATTTTACTTTCTGATTATTTCTTTTTTCATATCCTGCACAAATTTTGCAAGCTGTGCCTTGCTCTCATGCGGCATACATACAACATGAGCCATATCCTTGTTTGCCGCAAGCTCCCATTTACTCACCAGATGATCTGATGGTCTGCTAAAGCGGACGGTAACGTAGCTTTTTCCAACGTTTGGCCATCCGATTTTCTCAAGTTCGTCGGTCAAATAATCTGCAAGCATATTGCAATGTTTCACCTGTTTTGAAAATCCGCTCAATCCAATTGTCTTTATTCTATACCAGAGAATCAGCGGCGTAAATGCATCCCGCGAGCCGGAAAGAGTGGAGTCGTGCGCGTCTATATATTCAATGTATTTGCGAAGGCAAATCGCAACATCCTTTCGCGCCAGCACAATTCCGCATGGAATGGGCGAGCCGAGGAATTTGTGCCCGCTGATTGCGATGCTGTTTATTCCTGTTTGAAAGTCAAATTTTACATCGGAACAAAATGGCAGTACCATTCCGTAGAGGGCGGCGTCCGCGTGAATATAATATTTTATTTTGTGCTTTTTGAGGATGCGCACAATCGTATCCACATTATCTATTGCCCCAGTCATTGTGGTGCCGATGTTTGCTATAATTATAACGCCGTTTTTCTTGTCGGATGCACAGAGAGTTTTTTCAAAATTATTATAATCCATTTCCCCGTTTGAATCCGCTTGCAGTTCGCATCCGCTCATGCGCAATATGTGAATATTTTTGCGGATGCTATAATGAGTATGCTTGGAATAGAATACGCGGGCATTTGGCATGGATTCTCTGGCGGCATAAAGACCGTAGAGATTGCCTTCCGTGCCGCCATTTGTAATGTAGCCCCAATATTTGTCTTTTTTGATATGCAATAATTTTGCAAAAAAATCCAGCACTTCAATTTCAAAATTCTTGGTTTGCAGGCGATAGGTGGATTTCTCAAATGGGTCGCCGACGTTGTTCATTGGAAATTTTAAGAACTTGTATAGGTGGGAATAATCAAACTGGGCATCGCAGGGATAGCCGATAAAAGTTTTTTCCAACGACTTGAGCCTAAGATATTCGTTTTCCAATTTTTCTTTCGCGTGCTTGTCCATGAGCCAGATACTCCGTTTGATATTAAATATGTTGCCGAAACAGTGATATTGAAGGGATTGGGATGAACAAACTTTTGCAAAAGATCAGAAAGGAACTTGAGGAAAATGCAGATGTGCACACAAAAAATACTGCCCAGCGCTTTTTCAAAGAAAGAATAAAGGTCTATGGAGTGAAAACCGCATTGGTTTCAAATATTTCCAGGAAATATTTCAATGAGATTGAAGGGGCAAAAAAAGAAGAGATATTCAAGCAATGCGAAGAGCTTTTTTCATCCGGGTATATGGAGGAGTCTTTCATTGCGTGCAACTGGTCATATAACGCCAATGCCAAATTTGAGGAAAAAGATTTTTTCATGTTTGAAAAATGGATTGAGAGGTACGTGAGCAATTGGGCGTCTTGCGATACCCTTTGCAATCATACGATGGGAAAGTTTGTGCAAAAATTCCCCAAATATGCAAATGAGCTGAAAAGATGGGCAAAATCAAAAAATATATGGATGAGAAGAGCCTCGGCAGTCTCTTTGATTATTCCCGCAAAGAAAGGAGAGTTTCTAAAAGAAGCATTTAAAATATCGGATATTTTAATGCGCGATGAAGAGGACCTTGTACAAAAGGGCTATGGCTGGCTTCTTAAGGAAGAAAGTCGCACGCACCAGAAAGAAGTGTTTGAGTATATTATGAAAAACAAGTATAAGATGCCAAGGACTGCACTAAGGTATGCGATTGAAAAAATGCCGGAACAGCTAAAGAAAGAGGCAATGAAAAAATAATGACAAAAAAGAAAAATAATATCAGAAAACAAACAAAAAAAGAATAAATAAAAAATAGAAAAAAAGCCGACTCTTACTTTTTAGCCGGAGACTGATTGAGCTTGTTCTTTGGTATTGGCAATATGCCATCCGCGCCGATTCCGGCGGCCTCGCTTACCACGTTTACCAAATCAGAGCCTTGGGGCACAATGAGTTTTGTTCCGTTCTTAAGAACCTCTTGAGTCGTCTCCAAGCGCTTTAATGTGATTGCGTTGCCGCGGAAATATTTGTCGGCCGACTCGTTCACAACCTGAATCTGTTTTGCCTTTGCATCGGCAATGCGCAAGAGTGCGATTGCATCTCCTTCCGCAGCCAGAATGCTTGCCTGTTTTTGCCCTTCAGCTTGTTTGATTGAGGCGCGGCGCTGTCCGTCAGCCTGTGTTTCCACCGCTTCCGCAAAGTCCTTTGCCGCGATTTTTTCTTTTTCGGCAATCACGACTTTGTTCATCGTTTGCTGTACATCTTCGGGCGGCTGAATTTCTTTAAGCTCGGCGCGAACGACCGCGATGCCCCATTGTTTTGTCTGCCCTTGCAATTCGGTTGCAAGCAATTGATTGAGCTTGTTGCGGCTGGTGTTGGCTTCGGTCAAAGTCATGGAGCCGATGATTGCACGCAAAGTTGTGCGGGCCAATTGTACTATCTGAAGATGGTAGTTGTTGACCGCGTATTGGCTTTTTTTCACGCTGTCCTCATCGGACTGCACTTTGAAATAAATCTGCGCGTCAACCATTGCATTTAGCGAGTCGGCGGTGATGACTTCCTGCTTTTCCGCATTTACCATTTCCTCGGTAATGTTTACCTTAATGAGGGAATCAATAAACGGGATTAGAAGAACCACGCCCGGATTGTGAAAAGAGCTGTATTTGCCAAGGCGCTCCACGATGCCTTTTTCGGTCGGGCGGATTGTGCGCACAATCAAAAGTATCAAAACCACTGCGACCGGAATGACCAGCACGAAAAACCAAAACATTGAATCAATAAGTCCCATATTATTCGCCTCGTATTTAGAATTTGATTATAGGGAGTTTGTAGATGGAGGCTTTTAAGATATTGTTTAAAAATTTTTTGTAAAAAAAAATATTTTTTCTGGCTTGGATCAAATTGGTTCAGCCAAATCTGAATTATGGGAATACAGAGCCAGAAAACTTCAGCAAGATGCACATCGTAAAATGATATGGGAATTGAAAAAAGGAAAATGACGGGAGTAACCAATTTGACTATTAATGCGTATTCGCACTCCTTTTTGTAAGAGCGCGCGAATGGGAAATTATTTTGAACACTATCACAAGAATAAGAATTGGGATAATTTTGAATACTGACGCCCACTTTTGCAAAAACGTTGAGAATCGTTTATTCACATAGGAGGCGTGTAAAGCAACACCTATAAGCATTTCTTGATTAATTGGGATATGAACCCTACCCCGTCTGTTGAACAAATACACAGTGGGCTAAGCCAGCAAGAAGCACAAAGGCGCCTAAAGGAGGAGGGGGCAAACGAGCTTTTGGCAGAAAAGAAGCGCACTATAATAGATATTGCAATTGACACCATGCGTGAACCAATGTTTTTGTTTTTGGTGGCATGTGGCACACTCTACTTTTTGATAGGAGATATTGAGGGCGCACTGATGCTGATTGCTTGTGTATTCGTGGTTATCGGGATAACTATTTATCAGGAAGGAAAAGTTGAAAGAGCACTTGATGCCCTGCGCGATTTATCGTCCCCCAGAGCCAGAGTGATTAGGGATGGAAAGCAAATCGTGATACCCGGAAGAGAAGTTGTGAGGGGCGACATTATAATATTGTCAGAAGGAGACAGGGTTCCTGCGGACGTCGCCATTTTGTCTTGTAGCAACTTGACAGTAGATGAATCTCTTTTGACTGGTGAGTCTGTAGCCGTGAGAAAAAGTGCGCTGAGAAACCAAGAGGAAAAATTTGGGCGCGAAAAAAATGAAGCGGATTTTTCAATGGAGAGTATGCCCCGCCCGGGCGGAGAAGATTTGGCTTTTGCATATTCAAGCACACTCGTATCACAGGGGCACGCGATTGCCAAGGTGATTTCGATTGGCGCGGCAACCGAAGTGGGAAAAATCGGCAAAGCGCTTAAGGAGATAACTCCCGAAAAAACAAAGCTTCAGAAAGAAACAGATGGAATTGTAAAGCTCTTTGGAACTGCGGGATTTGTCGTCTGCGTGATAGTCATTGTGATTTATGGGCTGACACGCGGGAATTGGGTAGAAGGATTTCTTGTAGGTCTTGCGCTTGCGATGTCGGTTTTGCCGGAGGAATTTCCAGTCGTGCTTACTGTTTTTCTTTCCCTTGGCGCATGGAGAATGGCAAAACACAATGTGCTAACGCGAAGGATGAATGCAATACAAAGCCTCGGGGCCGCAAGTGTTCTGTGTTCGGACAAGACGGGTACGCTTACACAAAACAAAATGACGCTTGAGAAGATATGGTCGCGAGGAAAGACCATATCTCTCAAAGAATCAAAAAAACTGCCCGAATGGGCTCATGAGACATTGGAGTATGCAGTTCTTGCAAGCCAGAAAGAGCCGTTTGACCCGATGGAGCGCTCAATAAAGGAAATCGGAATGCAAAAACTTTCGGGCACTGAGCATATTCATGCGGACTGGGAGCTCGTGCGTGAATATCCTCTATCAAAAAAACTGCTTGCACTTTCACATGTTTGGCGTTCTGCATCGGGTAAAGAATATTTGATTGCGGCAAAAGGAGCGCCGGAAGCAATACTTGATTTGTGCCATATGAAAAAGGGAGAGCAGGAAAAGATTTTGAATGAAGTGAGTGCGCTTTCTGGTGAAGGACTACGGGTGCTGGGAGTGGCACATGCGCATTTCAAATCAAATAAATTGCCAGACAATCAACATGATTTTGAGTTTGAATATGAGGGGCTTATTGCACTTGAGGATCCGGTGCGCGAAGAAGTTGCCGACTCAGTTCGCGAATGTTATGAAGCAGGAATAAGAGTGATAATGATTACCGGTGACTATCCGGGTACTGCGCGTGTGGTTGCAAAAAATTCGGGCTTCAAAAATTACGATGACATAATAACCGGAGCAGAACTTGACGCCATGAACGATGCACACTTGCGCGAGAGAATCAAAACTGCAAGTGTTTTTGCCAGGGTTGTTCCGGAACAAAAACTTAGAATAGTGAATGCGCTCAAGGCAAATGAAGAAGTAGTGGTAATGACCGGCGATGGAGTGAATGATGCTCCTGCGCTAAAAGCGGCGGCGGTCGGCATTGCGATGGGCGGGCGCGGCACGGATGTGGCACGGGAATCGTCCGCACTTGTGCTTACGGATGATAATTTCACTTCAATTGTGCGCGCCGTGCGCATGGGCAGAAGAATTTATGACAATATCAAAAAGGCGATGAGTTACATTATTTCTATACATATACCGATTGCGGGGATTTCGCTTCTTCCGGTGCTTTTGGGCTGGCCGATTATTCTCTTTCCGGTGCATATAGCATTTTTGGAATTGATAATTGATCCGGTGTGCTCGGTTGTTTTTGAGGCTGAAAAAGAGGAGAAAAATATCATGAAACGCACCCCGCGCAAAAAAGATGAAAAACTTTTTGACAACCACACGATTATTATGAGCGTATTTAGAGGATTGATTTTACTTGCGGTAGTTGTTTTTGTATATTATGTTGAGCTTTCGTCCGGGATAGAGGAGAATAGTGCAAGGGCAGTTGCATTTGCCACGCTGGTGCTTGGGAATCTTGCATTGATATTTGCCAGCCGTTCACAAACACAGACAATATTTGAAACGCTGAGTAGTGAAAACAAGGCACTTTGGATTGTTACAGTCTGCGCCGTTTTCTTCCTTGCAATGCTGATATATGTTCCATTTTTGCAGGGGCTGTTTGAATTTAACGCGCTTGATATGCCGCAAATTGCAATTTGCCTTGTGGCAACGATGGTAAGCATGTCGTTGTTTGAGGTTGAAAAAATAGTGCGAAAGAGAAAATAGAGATAAGACAATTCCCGAATGCAACGAGGACTTTCAAAAGGCTTATAACCACTAATTTTCTTTGACTAATTGATGGACAGAAGAAGTACTTATGATTTGGATCGCACATTGGCACTAAGTGATGGTATCATCGCATTCTCCATGACGCTCATGGCGATACTGGTCTATATGCCAAATCCAAATGAGGTTCCAGATTCGCAGTTTTTGAATGCTTTGATCGCGAAAACGCTGCCCCAAGCAGTGATTTTCTGCTACACATTCATAGTCGTTGCGCTGTATTGGGCTGTTCACAACAAACTTCTAAAGCAGATAGTAGTGTGCGATGGAAAAGTCGCCATGATAAATATAATATTCCTGCTATGCATAGTTTTGCTTGCGATCACATCCGCGATGTTTGGCGATTACAACCAAAACAAATGGGCACTTACTATATTTGCACTTAACATGTCAGCGGCAGGATTTATTCTGGTGTGGCTGTGGCACTATTCAATTTCCAAGCGCTATCATCAGCGCCGCATGAGCGATAAAGAACGGGATTATGCACTGATTGTGAAAATGGTTACGCCGAGTATTTTCCTTGCTTCAGTCCCAATTGCATTCTATAATGTGGAACTGGCGGAGTTATTCTGGCTTTTGATTCCGATTGTTCAATTATATCTGAACAGAATTGACCCGAGCCAAGGCAGGCAATAATTGCATTTGATTTTAAGAAATATTTATGCAAATGCACAGCTTACGTTTTTCACTTCTTTGTTGTTTCTCAAGTCTTTGAAAAGGCGGCTTATGCCAGCCGCATCTCCTTCTACCACGACTATTTCAGCACAGCCTTTTTCGGAGCGGATATGTGTGCTAAGCTTTAGGTTGCCGGAGTAGGAATGTAAAATTTGGTTTAGGCTTGCACATCTTCCCGCGTAAGTTATTGTAAAGACCGCCATCACTTTACCTTTGAGCCCTTCAACTTCGCCGTATTCTTTTATGAGAGAGCTTAATGCCATGCGAAAAAGTTTGGAGAGGCTGTCCGTGCCGCAAAGGCGCATTGCAATATCAATTTGCTTTTTGTCCTGGGGTTTTATTGAAATGCTTGCGATTGCCATAAAATCATCTTTTTTATTAATTCTGATGAGACTACACAGCTAAAATTAATAATTATATGCAATTATTTAATAATAAGAAACAGGCAGAGATAATATGTGATAACATGAAAATAAAAATTATTTCTGCAATTTTACTGATGCTCCTTTTCTTTGGGTGCGTGTCCCAAAACACGGGCACCGTTCAAAGCGAAATCGGAAAATTAAAAGTCGTGGCAAGCTTTTACCCAATGTATGATTTTGCAAAAAATGTCGGAGGGGAAAGAGTTGAAGTTAGCATTCTTATCCCACCCGGAGTTGAGCCGCATAATTTTGAGGCAACTCCGTCTGCAATAAAAAAACTTTCGGACGCAAACGTCTTTGTAATGAATGGAGCTGGAATGGAACTTTGGGCGCCAAATTTATTGAACGGGGTTGCAAATCAAAATCTGATTGTTGTGGATGCGAGTAATGGGATTGAGTTAATAACGGCGGAAGAAGCACTTGGGCGTGGAGAAGAACATATAGATGAAGGAGAGAAAGAACGTATCGAAGCAGAAAAAGGCACAAATGTAGAACATGAAGAAGAACATTCTCATGGAAAATATGATCCACATATTTGGCTTAATCCGGTGCTTGCAAAAAAACAAGTGGAAAATATCAAAGACGCATTTGTACAGGCAGACCCGCAAGGAAGAGAATATTATGAAAACAATGCAGTTGAATATGAGAAAAAGCTGGATGCGCTGGACAAGAAACTACGGGATGAAATTTTGGGTTGCAATAAAAAAGAAATACTTATAACTCATGCAACTTTAGGCTATTTTTGCCAAGAATATGGATGCGTACAGATACCGATTGAGGGCATAAGCGAGGAGGGCGAGCCTTCCCCTTCAGACCTTGCCAAAATTGTGGATGAGGCAAGAAAAAAGAATGTAAGCGCAGTGTATTTTGAAAGCCTGATAAGCCCAAAATCGGCGCAAACACTTGCAAGCGAAATAAATGGACAAGTACTGGTGTTTAATACAGTGCATGGAGTGACTGCCCAGGAGGAAGCGGCTGGAAAGAATTATATTTCGCTCATGAATGAGAATTTAGAAAATATTAGAAAGGGGCTGGAATGCAAATAAGTACATGCAATAGATGCAAAAATATTATTTGAAAATGAAGGTTAAATTATGCATGAAAAAATAGTTGAATTTGAAAATGTGACATTTTCTTATGCAAAGCATCCGGCAATAAAAAAAGCGTCGTTCTCAATTGAAAAAGGGGAGTTTGTAGGGATGATTGGACCCAATGGAGCGGGCAAAACCACGATTGTAAAATTAATGCTTGGACTGATTAAGCCGGATTTTGGCACCATTAAAATTTTCTCAAAGAAAATGAATGAGTTTGGAGATTGGGGGAAAATTGGGTATGTGCCGCAAAAGGCCACTAACTTTAACCAGAATTTTCCTGCAAGCGTCTTTGAAGTGGCGAGCATGGGACGCATTCAAAAGGCAGGTTTGGGAAAAGGGCTTTCCAAAGGGGATAATGACATAGTTGAAAATGCTCTTGAGACTGCGGGCATTTTGGATTTGAAAGATAATAGAATCGGGGATTTGTCCGGTGGGCAACAGCAGAGGGTTTTCATTGCGCGAGCGCTTTGCGCCCAACCTGATTTGCTCATACTTGATGAGCCGACGGTTGGAGTTGACCAAAAGGCACAGCATGAATTTTATCGCCTGCTTGAGCAGTTGAATAAAAAGGGCATGACACTTGTGCTTATTTCCCATGATGTCGGAGTGGTTGCAAAGAATGCGGGAAAAATAATGTGCGTGAATACAGGCGTTACGGTGCACAGCACAACCAGAGGAATTTGTAAGGAGTCAAATTGCGAGTGCGGAGAAGAGCATGAAAGGCGGGTACCACATCATCATGATTGAGATGTGATACATTTTGCATATGAAAATATTGATATGTTGATTTGAAATTGGTGCGTGAAAATGCTTGAATTTTTGCAATACACATTTATGCAAAGGGCGATGATAGGCGGCATTCTCATAGCCATGCTTTGCGCAAGCATCGGAGTATTTTTGGTATTGAGAAGAATGGCTCTTTTGGGAGACGGGCTTGCACATATTTCGTTTGGCGGAATTGCGGCAGGCATGTTTTTTGGAATTTATCCTCTTTTATCCGCGCTCGTTTTTGCGGTTTTGTCGGCGTTTGGAATACAAAAGCTCAAGCAGATGAAAGTGTATAGCGATTCCGCCATTGCTATTTTATTTTCGTTTGGTCTTGCGCTGGGAGTGGTGCTCGTAAGTCTCTCGCACGGATTTGGAACCGATCTTTTTTCATATTTGTTTGGAAGCATACTGGCAGTGAACGAAGTGGACATTTTGCTTATACTGACAGTTGGAATTGTGACTCTTGTTGTGCTTGCACTTTTTTACAAGGAGCTTTTTTACATTACATTTGATGAGGAATCGGCGCGCGCATCGGGAATTGCCGTGGAAAGATTTAACTCGATGTTTCTTGTGCTGACCGCGATTGCAGTTGTGTTGTCCATGAGAATAATAGGCATACTTCTTGTTTCCTCATTTATGGTTATTCCCGCATCTATTGCACTTTTGATTTGCAAAAATTTCAGGCAAACAATTATTGTTTCCATGCTCTTCTCAATTGCATCAGTAATTGTTGGGCTCGTGCTTGCATACTATTTTGATTTGGCGGCGGGAGGGGCAATTGTTCTTGTGCTGGTTGCAACTTTTGCGGCAACGCTTGCATACAAAAAAATAGCAAAATAGAAAAGAGCGCGGAGTATGCCCAAAATGGCTTAATAATTTTAGTGTATATACAAAGGCGATGAAGCTTAGCCGCAAGATTGCAACAACAGTTTTGCCGATATTACTAATTGGCAAATACTCTGCTTTGAATGCTAAAGAGCCGGCGGTGGAATTGATTAATAAAAATGTTTTCCGGCAGGATACGATTGCGCAGATAAGCAAAGAAGCGCTAAGGGATTTTTCAAATCAATGGAAGATTAGGTGCGTGTATAAACGCACAAAGGAAAATTCAATAATAGCCGATAAATATTGTATTGTAAAGGAAGGGGAAACTTACCGCATAAGAATGTACGATAAAAACAGCGTGGTGCACGAGGCCGTTTTGCCAAAGGATATGCTTGAGAAAATGGATTTTTCTTTTATTAAATTTCCGTTCGGCGGCAATACTGCGATAGTTGCCAAAGCGAAAAAAGGATATGGATTTGCGATAAAGGAAGCGGATGGCGCTCGGTTTGAATCGGACACCCTTTATTTGATTATTCCAAATTATGGAAAATCAATTGAAGCGTTTGCGATAAAGGGACAGCGGGAAAAAGGTGGAGTGAGGCTTGAAGAGATTGTATTGATACGCGAAGTCGCATCCGAACAAAAAGAAGAGCAGGAATTGATATGCAAATTGTTGAAAAAATGCCTGATTGAGAAGAAGGATTAGGGGATGATTAAGCAAAAAAAATGGCTTTTTAAAAAATTAAAGGCAGAAACGGCTTTTTAAAAATTAAAAATGGGCACTGGTTTGGCGCCAATGCCAAAAATTCTTTTTCGCACTTAGAAGCCAATTCCCAATTTTTTATATGCCCAGTGTTTGGGAATGTCCGTGAGGAAAATGGATGCGGCGCAAATTGCAAATGTCAGCCCTATTTCTTTCAGCGGCAGTTTGTCCATGCCAACACCATAAACCGCAAGCAAGGAAACCAGTACGATGGCAAGCCAGAGCGTAAACGCCACATATACGTGAGGCCATGACTGCCAGAAATGCCCGCGCTCGCGAACTATGTATATGCCGAGCTGACCGGTATATACAAGCGAGATGAGCATTAGGGTTTGTATTCCGGTTAGCCCAAGCTTGAAGGTGTGTACACCAAGCAAAAGTATCACAAGCTCTATCAGGAAAAATATCACACCTACAAACACGGAGGCTTTTGTAATACTTTTGAGATTCCACATATTCGGGGATTTTGACGCGCGGGAATTGTCAATTGCCAAAGTCATTGTCAAAAAGTCATTGATTATCATCAGGAACACAAGTCCGGTGATTGAGACCACGATGTCCTGAAAGAGGAAAAATCCGACAAGCAATATGAGCATAAACTGAATGGAGCGCGAAATTTTCTTCAAAGTCCAAGTGAGCATTCGTTGAAATGCTTCCCGGCTTACGCGCACGGCTTCCAATATGTCTTTTGTGCCAGGCTCAGTTAGCACCATGCTTGCGGCGGCTTTTGCAACATCGGTTGAACTGCTTACCGCGATTCCAAGCTCGGCTTGCTTGAGAGCGGGAGCATCATTTACCCCATCTCCGGTCATGCCGACTATTTTGCCGCGAGACTGCAAAAGTTTTACAACCCAGAATTTGTCTTCTGGGTATATTTCGGCAATTCCGTCGCACGTAAGCACCGCGTCCGATTGCTTTTTTTCAGGAAGCGATTTTATTTCGCTGATGCGCACGATGCGCGAGCCAATGCCCGCCTGCATTGCGATTTCACGCGCGACCGCAATATTGTCACCAGTTAGCATTATCGGTTTTATGCCGGCTTCGCGCAATGCACAAATTGTTTCTTTTGAATCCGGGCGAAGCGGATCTCCAAGCCCGATTACTCCGACAAGGGTGAGCTTGTTGAATTTTCCATATTCGGATTTTGCGATTGCGAGCGCGCGGCATCCTTTTTTGGAAAGCTCTTGCACTTTTTTATCGAGTGCGTCTTTTTGCGCGCGGGTGGTGCCTTTGCACAAAGAGATAACGGTTTGCGGCGCTCCTTTTATCACTGCAAATTTCTTTGTCTTTTGTTTTACTATTCCTTCGGCGCGCTTTGTGGCGGGCTCAAAGGGCTTGTATGAAATTTGGGAACAGCCTGCAAGCTTTGCATTTTTTGCTTTTGCATATCGGATTATTGCGGAATCTATTGCGTCCTTGCTTGCGTCATTTGATGCAAGAGCGGCAAGGGCAAGCACTTCTTGGGGGCTGGATTTGAAGATGGGAATTGACTCGCGCACTTCAAGCTCGTTCATTGTGATTGTGCCGGTTTTGTCAAGGCAGATTACTTCCACTGAAGCGGCGCTCTCAAGCGAGTCAAGCTTTGTTACTAAAATATTTCGTTTTGACAAGTCGGTTGCGCCCTTTGCCTGCGATATTGTGAACATCATTGGGAGAGCGGCGGGAACTCCTCCTCCGATGAAAAGAATTGCAAATGTGAGAATCGTGAGGGGAGTGGAGTCAATTGAGATTGCGTATAATAATACAGCGACAAAGAGTACCGCGCCGATATAGGAAACATTGCGCGAGAGGGTGAACATTATTTCCTCCGTCTTGGATTTTGGCTTTGCGATGTTGACAAGCTCCACTGTTTTTCCAAAAAAGGTGCGCATGCCCGTATTTATTACGATGCATTTTACTTCGCCGCGTTTTATGATTGAACCTGTGAAAATGATGTCGTTGTCGCGCAACTCAACAGGCAGTGATTCGCCGGTGAGTGCCGCCTGGTCTGCCGAAATGCTTCCTGAAATTATTTTTGCATCGGCAGGAACCACATCTCCCAATCCGACTAATATTATGTCGCCGGGCACAAGCTCGCGGGCCTCAGTGGTTTTCCAATTTTTGTCCCGAAGAACCCGGGTTTTGATTGTGAGCTTGTGCTTTAGGAGAATGAGGGCCTTTTTGGAATCGTGCTCGTTGTAAAATGCGACCAAGCCGTTGAGCACAACCAAAAGCGCGAGCACTATAGCGTCCACTTTGTTTCCTACGAAATAACAGAGTATTGTTGCAATTTCCAAAAGCCATGGGATTGGACCCCAAAAATGCGAAAAAAGCTCTGCGAAAATATTTTCCTTTTTTTCGGGAACTTCGTTGTAGCCGAATTTTTCAATCCGGCTTGATGCCTCCTTCTCGCTTAGTCCGCCCTCTTTTGTATCAAGAAGAGAGAGGGTGGCGGGCACGGACATTTTCTTAAATTCGGAAGTTGGTTTGCAGTCCATAGGAATCGATAAGGGAATTAAGCGCAGGTAAATAAACTTTTGCAAGTGAAGGGCATGAAAATAGAAAAAGAAAAAGCAGATTGGAACTTGCGCTCGGAGCCGCTACTGCGTTTGAGAATTATTGAATCGGATTATTCGCTCGGCTTGCCATCGTATTCTTCAGGCATTTCTTCTGCGTCCTTTTTCGTGTGCCGAATTGTTTTGTCAATGTGCTCTGGTGGAGAATATATAGTGTAAAATTTCAGCTCCGATTTTTTAGAGGTGTTTAGAACATTGTGCTCTGCACCAGCAGGAACAATTGCACAATCGCCATCGTGGACTGTGTGCCGTTTTCCATCTATGAAAACCGCCCCATCCCCTGATTCAAACCGAAAGAACTGGTCAAGATGAGAATGCACTTCCATCCCGATTTCCTCGCCGGGCTTGAGATTCATCAGAACAAGTTGGCTGTGCTTGCCGGTATAGAGAACACGCCTAAAATCGGAATTTTTCAATGTCTGATTTTCTAAATCCGCTACAAAACCTTTCAATGCCATAAAAATCACCGCTTATTTTTTTATGCGACTTTCTCTTACAGGCTTACTCTTTAACTGTTTTGTCAGTCCATGCTTTCTTTTGCAAACTATTTCTTTTTCTTGTCAACCATTTCTTTTGCCTTCTTTGCAATATGCTCTGCCGAAAGCCCGAATTTTTTAATAAGTTCCCATGGAGCGCCGGATTCTCCGAATTCATCGTTTATTCCAATCATGTCAAATACGGGCACTTTGGATAAATTATGAGAGGAGAGAATTGCTGATGATATGAGATTTCCGATTCCTCCTTTTTGGTGCTCTTCAACACTTAGAACCGCACCTGTTTCCTCCGCCGCACGGCAGATTGCAATTTTATCAAGAGGCTTGACTGTTGAAAGATTTATCACTCGTGCATTTATCGCAAATTCCTCTTTTAGAATCCATGCGGCTCGCATCGCTTCCGCAACTTCTGGCCCGCAGGAAATAATGCTAATGTCCTCGTTCTGGTTTTTTGAGTCGGTGGAAAGGGAGGTTTCAAATGCATCGGTGAAAAGTGGTTTTGCACCAATATAGTGAATGATGGTTGCAACCGCGAATTTGTAAGGAGTATTTTCTTTGGTTACTATCGGGGTGGCTTCGCGCGCATAACGAATATAACACGGACCATTTATTTCAATCGTTGTATGAGTTACCTTGCGGGTTTCTATTGAATCGCAGGGAACCAGAAGATTCATGTTTGGAACCCCGGCGATTTGAAATATTTCCTCAAGAGCCTGATGGGTTGCGCCGTCTGCGCCTACGGATATTCCGCCGTGCGCACCTGCAATTTTCACATTCCAGTTTCCGTAAGCGACGGTTGTGCGGACTTGGTCAAGCGCCCTGCCTGCCGCAAACACTCCATAAGTTCCAAAGAAGGGAATTTTTCCCTCCTTTGCCAATCCAGCGGCAACGCAGGTGCCGGATTGTTCTGCAATGCCCATTGAGAAGAATCGGTTTTTGCGCTCGGGCTTATTTTCATAAAACATGTTGATGCAAATTGAACCCGAGATGTCCGCGCCCAATGCAACTATGTTTGGATTTTGATTTTCGCAAAGTTCTTCCCCGAATCCGATGCGGGTTGGTTTCATTTCAACTTTCATTTCGGATTGGGCGTTCCACCAATAATTTTTTGAAAATTTGGGCATTGAAGCTTCTATTTTTGCATCAATTTCTTTTTGGAAATTTTTTGAGATTAAAATCATTTCGTCTTTTGGAAGATTTTCTGCTCCGAGCTCTTTGAGAGCACGGTTAAGTTCGTCAAGGTTCGGAGATTTTCCGTGCCAGCCCGCCAGATTTTCCATAAAGCTTACGCCTTTGCCCTTGATGGTGCGCGCAATTATTACGGAGGGTTTTCCCTTTGTTTTTTTAGCCTCTTCGAATGCGCCCAAAATTGAATTGATATCGTGTCCGTCGCAGTCTATTGTGTGCCAGCCGAACGATTTGTATTTCTCGACGATTGGCTCAATGTTCATGACGTCTTTTGTTTTTCCGTCAATTTGAAGCATGTTTAAGTCAATTATTCCCACGAGATTGTCAAGCTTGTAATGGGATGCCTCCATTGCGGCTTCCCATACTTGCCCTTCCTGCTGTTCGCCATCGCCCATTATGCAATAAACGCGATAATCTTTTTTGTCCAGTTTAGCGGCAAGAGCATCGCCCACTGCCACGGAAATTCCCTGCCCGAGCGAGCCGCATGACAATTCTATTCCACTGCATTTTTTCTTGTCGGGATGCCCTTGAAACGGACTTCCGAGTTTGCGTAGTGTTGCGGTTTGCTTTATGTCAAAATAATTGCAGTAGCCAAGAGAAGTGTACCATGCGGGGGCTTTGTGCCCGGTTGAGAAAAAGAGTCTGTCTCGCCCGTCCCATTGCGGCTCGGATGGTTTGTGGCGCATTTCTTTCAAATAAAGAGAAGAAACGATATCCATAATGGAAAGGCAACCTCCGGAATGCCCGGAGCCGGCGCAATGAAGAGAAATGAGAACATATCCGCGCATCTGGTTTGCGGCTTGTTTTATTTGCTCGATAGAATATTTTTCTTCCACTGCGTCTTTGCCGATTATTCCCATAGAAACCACATGAATATGAATAAAGAAAAATAAAAAAACTGCTAAATTATTTTGGCTTTTTCTCGCCCATGACTTTTTTCATTCTTGCAATTCCGTTGATTATGTTGTCCTTTGAAGTTGCATAGCTTAGGCGTATGTGATGGTCATGGTCTCCGTGATTGTGCCTGCCAAAATGAGTATCTGCAAGAACCGCGACGCCGTTTTGCATCAGAAGCTCCTGCAATTCAATTGAATTTTTCAGATTGAGATTTTTTAGTGCGGCGCTAACATTTGGAAATGCATAAAATGCCCCGCCCGGAAGATGACAGCTCACACCCTCAATCTCATTGAGGAGCTTTACAACAAGGTCGCGTCGCTCCTTAAAGCTTGCAACCATTTTGATTGTTTCATCATGGGGTCCTTCAAGCGCCTGCTTTAGGGCATATTGAGTCATGTTGTTTGCACAGCCTTCAATATTTGTAATCCATTTTGAAATGTGAGGTGCAAGTGTGGCATTTGCCGCAAAGCCGACTCTCCAGCCAGTCATTGCATATGCCTTTGACGCGCCGTCTGAAATAAGGGTGCGCTCGTACATTCCATCAATTGATGCGATGCTCTCAAATTTTTTGCCATATACTATCTGGCTGTAAACTTCGTCTGCATAAACCCAGAAATTGTGCTTTTTTGCAAGAACGGCTATTTCTTCAAGGTCCTCCCTTGAGAGCACGCCGCCCGTCGGATTTTGGGGCGTGTTTAGAATAAGGAGTTTGGTTTTTTTGGTTATTCTTGATTCAAGCTCGCTGATTTCAAAGCTGAAATTCTTTTTTTCCACAAGAGGAAGCGGAATCGGTACCGCGCCCTGTGCGGATATTTGGGATTCGTAAATCGGATAGCCCGGATTCGGATAAATCACTTCTTCGCCAAGCCCGGGGTCGGTGGTACAGGCAATTGCATATGCAATGAAGGGCTTTGCGCCGTTTGCAATCACAACGTGGTCCGGTTTCACATCTATGTTTCTGGTTTTTGAAAGATAGCGGGCAACTGCCTCGCGTGCATGAAGCGCGCCTGCAGAATCGGTATAGCCTGTTTTTCCCTCGTCAATTGCACTTATTGCCGCTTTTTTGATATGCGCGGGCGTATCAAAGTCGGGCTGACCGATGCAAAAACTGATTATGTCCTTGCCTTCACTGCGCATTTTATTTACCTGCGCAAGCACCTCAAAAGCAGATTCTGTTCCCAGTCCGAGAGTTCGTTTTGAAACATGCATACAAACACCGCATAAATAAATGAAACTGCAACAAGAATTTCAGGCTTTGCGCAGTAATGAAAGAGCTTAGGAAAATGCATTCTTATATAGGTTAGGTTTTCAAAAGTGCAAACCAAAAAATCGCGCAAAAAGTAAAATGCAAGAAAAAGAAAATCCGAAAGAAGAAAAAATGCAAAAAGGAAAATAAATGGAAAAAATAAGGAAAAAATGAATAGAAAAATAGGGGAAAATAAAGGGGGGAAAGAAAAAAAACAGAGTCTATAGATATTCTTCCTTGAACATCTTTAGCATCAGCACACAATAGCTCAGAATGAGTGGACCGATAATTATGCCAAATACTCCGAAGTAGCTGAGCCCGACGATTATTCCCAATATGGAAATAAGAGGGTGCACTTTTCCAATCATTTTTTGCGCAATCGGTCTGACGTTTTCAACGATTGCGAGTATTATTCCGGCTACAACTATTCCGACAAACGCATCGTTATTGTGCTGTGCCGCCTCCACGAGTGCGATTGGAATCCATACTACCGGAATGCCGACGAACGGAACGCACGTCATTATGAGCGCCACAAAACCCCAAAAGACCGCCCCCGGAACCCCGAAATAGATGAACACGAGAGTAAGGGGTAATGCCTGCAAAAGCCCCATAAGGGCAACTGTTATCAGGGCAGAATAGGTTATCTTTTTGAACTCGGCGGCTAAGATGCCAGTATTTTTACTGCTAAATGGCACCATTGAACGGGAAATTGATGCCAGTTTTTCTTCCGCAACAAGCAGGTAATAAAGCACAAAGACGGAAACAAGCAATTGAATCATGAGCTCTCCGATATTTTGCATGGAGCCGATTACCACGTCCTTGAAATAATTTACAATAGAATAGACCGCCGCCCCGATTTCTTTTTTAAGCTCGTCGTCCGAGGTAAAATTCGGAATATTTTTTGAAATGACGGATACGTTATTACTAATCGCACTGGCATATTGATTCAGGTTTGCCTGATTTAGCATACTTAGGGTTTCGTTGAAAAGTACGCCACAAATTATCATAAGAGGGATACCGATTACAATGAGTCCGATAAGCATTGCTAAGAGAGCGGACGGAGTTTTTCCGATATTGCGCAGGCGCAACCATTTGTATATTGGATTGAGCGTGATAAAAGCAAATACGGATATGAAAAGTGCGCCTATAAAGCCCCAAAGAACGCTACCGATTATATATGCAAAAAACAGGATTATTGCAGCTGCAAAAACCATCCTCACTTTTTCCTCGCTTATTCCACTGCCCTTTCCCATGAAAGCTACCCCCAAATATTCTTTTCGGATTGCAAGCACCAAAAGAGGCAATTGAATCCGCCCAAGCGATATAACTCTTGCAAATCTGGGCAAATTAATAAACTTGACATTTTGAAGGGGGCGATGTTAATAGGGAGCTTAACGCAAAGGGATATGTAAAAAAATAAAAATGCGAATAGGAGAGGATGCGATATGAAATTTCAGCTTATGCTTGCACCGATGGAAGGAATTGGCAACTGCGCTTTTCGCACATTATGCCATGAGAATGGTGCGGACTTGACGTTTAGCGAAATGGCAAGAGTCGCAAATTTGGCGAGAGGAAAAAAAGGCGAAATTGACAAGATTAAAATTATGAGTGCAACTCCGACCCAAATACAACTTGCCGGGGCAAAATTGTCGGATTATAAGAAATTTTTATTGGAATTTGAGCCCGAAAATGGATTTGGCGGATTTAATCTGAATTTGGGATGCCCCTCGCCTTCATTCATCAGACAGGGAATTGGCGCGGCGATGATAAAAAGAGTGTCAAGAGTGAAAGAAATTGTCGGGATTATCAAGGAGCACGGATTTGAATGCTCGATAAAGCTTAGGCTTGGACTCAATAAGTATGAGAAGGAAAAAGGGGCTTATCTTAATTTGATTGAGAATGTGGATGCGCAATTTTTTGTCGTGCATGCAAAAACCGCAGACCAAGAAGATAAGGAAGCCGCCGATTTTTCTGTGTATGAAAAATGCGTAAAAACCGGCAAGAAAATTGTCGCGAACGGGGATATTAAAACCAAAGAGCAGGTTTTGGAACTGAAAAATGCAGGGCTTTATGGCGCGATGATTGGAAGGGCGGCAATAAAGAATCCGAAGATATTTGCAATGATGAAAAAAAGTTTGTAAAGAATGTCGGATGCTAAAAAAGCAAAAACAAATATGCAAAGAAATATGAAACATGCATCAAACAAGAAAGCACCGAGGCTGGAAAGAAATTATAAAACAGGAAAGAGTTGATAGATACAGTTTGGGAGTCGTAAAACAAACAAAAACTTTGGAGGCGGCATATGAACCAAATACTAAAAGTGTGGACAGAGAAAAAACAAGTCGCGATTATTGTCCTCGTGGCGATATTGTATGCAGGGCTTCTTGTTCCGTTCAAGCCGTTCCCAATAGTTCCGGGTTATACCGAGTTTAGGCTTGCAAATTTCATTCCCCCGCTTGCAGGAGTTTTGTTCGGACCGGCGGGCGCATGGGGCGCGGCATTTGGAAATTTGAGTGCGGACTTTTTTGGGACGCTTAGTTGGGGAAGCGCATTTGGATTTGTCGGCAATTTCCTTTTTGGCTATGTGGCATACAAGATTTGGAATTTAGTAGTAACGAAAGGAAAGCCCGAGATTGAGGCAATTGACATCGGCTACTTTCTTGTTGCGGGATTGGTTGCAAGCACGGTGTGCGCACTTGTGATTGGAATCGGAGTATTTGCGCTTGGACTGCAAACATTTCTGAACGCACTTTTTCTCTCCATGTTCATTACAATGAATAATTTCTTCCCGACAGCCGTATTTGGACCGATATTTTTGTGGGCGTCGTATGCAAGGCTTAGAAAAGCGGGGTATATATGCGAGGATAGCTGGGGAAAGAAAGAAGAAAAAGTGGAGACTGTGCCGAATTGAAAGGATAAAATGTGCACAAAAATAAAAAGTGAAAACTGTTCGCCTGCTTCTTTTTTTTTGGGCGAACATAACTTGTTTTCAAACAAACTTTAATTCTCGGTCAGGCTTTTTTTGAGTTTTTCAAGCTCTTCGTGAATTTCCGGATGCTTTTTTAGCGGGTCTCGGCGCACAAGCGGCTCAAGCTCGGCGATGCGAGCTTTTGTGTTCATATGCTTTCTGGTTAAATCTTTCTTGCTCATACCCATTTCATCACCTTAGGAAAATTACATTTTAACTATGGACGTACGCACTAATTAATCGTTAGTAAGAGATAATCCCCCGCTTTATCAAAAAGCCTTTGACAAGCTGTGTAAGCACAAGATAGCTTAGCACGATTACGATGAGTATCGGATAGTAAATGAGGGGAAGTTCTCCGAATTCAAATATTTCGCGCAAGGGCGTTGTGACAATCAGAATGGCGACAAGCATTATTGAAAGCGATACAAGAAGCAGTTTTTTGCTCGGCTTGCTTTGTATGAAAGGTATTTTTCCGGTTCTAACTACATACACGACAAGGGTTTGCGTGAGAATTGATTCTATGAACCAGCCCGTATGAAACACGGCGGCAGGAACATTGAGTACAATAAATAGCACTCCGAACGTTATGTAATCAAATATACTGCTTACAGGTCCGATATAGAGCATGAAATTCTTTATTGAATCCATGCTCCATTGTGCCGGCTTTGCAAGCGATTCCGAATCAACATTATCGCTTGTGATGCCCAGTTGAGATATGTCATAAAGAAAATTATTTAGAAGAATTTGAATCGGCGCCATTGGCAAAAACGGCAGGAATATGCTTGCGCCGACCATTGAGAACATGTTGCCAAAGTTTGAGCTTGAGCCCATCTTCAGATATTTCATCGTGTTTGCAAATGTGCGCCTGCCCTCATCCACTCCTTCGTAGAGAACATGCAAGCTTTTTCGCAACAGGATTACATCGGCAGACTCTTTTGCAACGTCGGCGGCAGAATCAACGGAAATTCCCACATCCGAAGTTTTGAGCGCAAGCGAATCGTTGATTCCGTCTCCCAAATAGCCGACAATATGATGGTTGCGCTGTAATGCAAGAATTATGCGCTCCTTTTGCATAGGAGAGACGCGGGCGAATATTGTGTTTTCTTCCACAAGCACTTGCATGGATTCGTCGGTTGCCTGCGCGATTTGCGCACCCGTGATTACGCCTTTTACATTCAGTCCGACGTCTTTTGCGATTTTGCGGTTTACAAGCTCGTTGTCGCCGGAAAGAATTTTTATTTCAATGCCGCGCTTCATCAGTTCTGCCAATGATGCGTGCGCTGTCTTTTTTGGCGGATCCAAAAATGCCAAAAAGCCTTCAAATGCCAAATCAGATTCGTCGGAAACGGAATATATGCTCTTTGAGGAAGAGATTTGTTTTGAAGCAAGAGCAAGCACCCTAAAGCCCTCGGAGCTTAGTTTCAGATAAAGTTCGTTTGCCTTTTTCTTGTCTGAATCGGGCATCGGCTCCAAAGAACCCGAACGCACAATATGATTGCATTTTGGCAACAGATCTTCGGGCGCGCCTTTTGTAAGAAGAATATGGGTTTTGGATGAGTCCTCAACTACGACGCTCATGCATCTGCGCATGAAGTCAAATGGAATCTCATCTATTTTTTTGAAGTTGGCGCTTATTTCTTTTTTAAGCCGCTTTGCGTCGTGTTCAAGTATCGCGCTGTCAAGGGGATTTCTAAGCCCTGTTTGATTGAAGCTGATAAGATATGCAAACAAAAGCACATGATCGTCTTCAATGCCGTCAATGTTCACGTGGCGCACAAGCTTGATTTTATCTTCGGTCAGTGTGCCGGTTTTATCGGTGCACAGAACATCCATTGCGCCGAGATTTTGAATTGAAGGGAGCTTTTTCACAATCACTTCTTTTTTCGCCATGTTGTTTGCGCCCTGCGAAAGATTTGCAGTCACAACCATTGGAAGCATTTCGGGAGTAAGTCCGACCGCCACCGCCAACGCAAAAAGAAGAGCCTCAAGCATGTTTTGTTTTAGAAATGCGTTTAATGCAAAAATTATGAGCACGAGTACGAATACGAATTTGAGCATGAGCATGCTGTAATCGCGCACTCCCCGGTCAAACGCGGTTTCCTGCCTGCTTGTGCCCAATCGGGCTGAAATTGCGCCGAATTGTGTCGCCATGCCGGTGCGCACAACTATTGCCTGCGCCGAGCCGCTCACAACGCTGCTTCCGAAAAATACTGCATTGAGCATGTCGGTTATTTGCGTGCCGGAATCCGCGGGTTTGCCAGTTTTCTCAACCGGAACGGATTCGCCGGTGATTGACGCCTGATTTATGAAAAAGTCGCGGCAGGAGATAATTCGACAGTCCGCGGGAACCAAATCTCCGGCGGAGAGACGTATCACATCTCCGGGCGCAAGATATTTGAGGGGAACTTCCTTGTATTTGGAATTTCTTAGCGCGGTTGCGGTGTTGCGAATCAGCTTGCGAAGTTTTTCTGCGGCATCTTGAGCGGAATATTCCTGATAAAATGTGAGGCACACACTCACGAGCACCATGATAAGTATGATTACTGCACTTAGCGCATTTCCAAAATAAAATGAGGCAAGACCGACTATTATGAGGACAACAATGAGCGGATTGAAAAAATAGGCGGCAAATTGCATCAGAAGGTTGCGTTTTTTCTTTTGCGCAAGTTCGTTGAGCCCGAACACTGCGTGTCTTTTTGAGGATTCCGCATCGGAGAGACCGTTGGCGGAGCTCTTGAGGCGGGCAAAAGCTTCCTCAATCGGCATTGACCACAGGTCCGTTCCTGACACATCCGGCTTGGTTAGCATACTAAAAGTAGGTTCGCAATTGTTTAAATATTAGGTTTGTTTTTCACGAACACAAAATATGCGCCGCACGGCACATTTAAGTAGGTTGCACCCATTTGAAAAAATATGCTAGAGGGCGGGAAATTAAGAAACGAAAAAACACTGGGAGTGGATGTCGGCGGCACAAAAATTGGGTGGATGTTTTCAAAAAATGGCGCAGAAAAGAGCGGGGAAATTCCCACCCCCGCAAATTTGACAAATGCCGAATTGAAAAATATCATAAAGGAACTGGTGAAAAGAACAAATGCAAACTCAGTCGGCATTGCGTTGCCAGGATTTGTGCAAAACTCTTTTGTATCAAAATTGCCGAACATTAAAAATGTGAAAAATCTGCATTTTGAAAAAAATATTCTTGGCGCGAAGATATTTGCAGAAAACGACGTGAAATGCGCCGCGCTTGCACAGTGGTGGAGTAGGGGGGCAAAGAAAAATGATTCATTTTGCATAGTTGCACCCGGAACAGGCATCGGAGGCGCGATTGTGCATGAGGGAAAGCTTTTGCGCGGGAAAAACAATTGTGCGGGAGAATTCGGGCACATGAAAATTTTACTACTTGGAAAAAAAGAAAACTTGGGAAAAATAATTCAATGGGAAGAAATTTGCGGCGGGGCCGGGATTGAAAAACAATATTTTGAGAGAGTGGGAAAAAGAAAAAGTGCAAAGGAAATTTTCTTGGATAAAAGCTTGGATGCGAAAGCGATTTGCAATAGTGCCGCTTTCTTATTCGGAGTTGGGCTTGCAAACATTGCAAGCGCACTAAATCCGAACGAAATAATTATTGCAGGCTCGGTTGGATTCGCGCTTATGAAAAAATACAGGACAGATGTATTTTCAGGGTATAGAAAATGCGCAATATCCCCGGTTGCTTTCACAAAAATAGGCGTTTGTAAAATGAATAATCCTTCTCTTGAGGGCGCAATGCTTCTTGCAAAGGGAGAAGAAAATGAAAAGATAAAAAATTTCTTAGGAAAGAATTAGGTTGATTTTTTTAGGATTTTGATGGATTCCGATTTGTATTCTTCAACCGCAGGCTGGTCAAACGCATTCACGCCCAGAAGATGGCAGAGATACATCGTTTCCGCCATTTCCTCCTGCATAAGCCAACCGATGCTATGTGCATTAAGAGAAGGCAGGTTTATGTGCACAAATTCCCGTCCGCCTTTTTTGAATGCACAGATTACTCCGCCACAAATTGAATCCATTATCTGATTGATGCTCTTTCCCTGCACCTGCGGAGCAAGCACATGCAAAAGCGCGGATTTTCCAATGGATGCGTTTGCACCTTTGTCGGAAGCAGTTATTATGCGATAAGTTTTGTCGTCGGGTCCGCCCAGATATAATTGAGCCATTGAATGTAAATCGGTTGTGCAAACAGAGCAAATCGGAGTTATGCCGGAATGCACGATTTTGCCTTGAATATTTTTCTGCTTTGCACTGCTTTCTGCCAAAAGCTGGCGGTGCCACATTCCGGTGGAATGAAGACTGTTTGAGAAAAGCATGTCAACGTGCGTTCGTTTTCCCTTCTTTGCGTTGGCATAAAGAAATGAAGCCATGAGGGCGGAATTGTTTTTTGAAATATCGGTTGAAAGCGCGGATTTTGCGGACATGCGCGCACCTTCCAAAAGGGAATTTATATCCACGCCGCAAAGGGAAAGCGGGAAAAGACCGACATTTGAAAAGACCGAATATCGCCCGCCGACATTTTTTGGTATTTGCAGTGAGTCAAAGCCTTCGGAAAGCGCCAATTTTTCAAGGTCGCAGGATTCGTCCGATGTTGCGACAACATGCAAACGATCCTTGCTCTGGGCAGATAGGGAGGAATAGAGCACATCAAAGTTTGCAATTGTCTCTATTGTGTGCCCGGACTTGCTCACGATATTGATTATTACATGCCCGCCTTTGGAGAAATGACTTTTTGCAAGTTCGATGATGGAATTTAACGTCCGCGCGTCGGTGGTATCCGCAAACACCAATTGCGGCTTTGAATTAAGATTGCAAAGAGAGCCGAATATTGCATCGTGCACCGCCATGGTGCCCAAATTTGAGCCGCCGATTCCGACAACTATTACAAGAGAAGGTGAGGGCAGTTTTTTTGCAAGTGAAGCGCATTCCGATGCGTATTTTTTCTCAAAAGGCAAAAGAAAAGACGCGGCAGGGTGCGACCAGTCCTTATCCGAGACGACGGCGCTTAATTCATTGATGTAACCTTCAAGCGAGGATGCACCCAATGCGAGCTTTTGCACCGAAAGCTTTGAGCCTGAAAAATCAAAAATAACCCCGTCCGCCAATAAAACACCCAAAAAGACTTGAGCAAAACACTTTAAAATATCTCCCGCTAAACAGAAGCAATCAATAATGAAGGGTGCAGGCGAAAAATGAACAAAGAGCTTAGTTTATCTTGGAATATTTTGCCTAATGTATCCAGAAGTTTTGCGCTCGCGATAAAGGTATTGCCGCATCCGCTTTCCCAACAGATGATGGTTTCCTATCTTATTTACAGGGTTATTGACACGATAGAGGATTCGTCCGCTCCGGTGAGCATAAAAAAACAGCTTTTTGACCAGTTTATTGATTCTCTTGAAATGAAAAAATTTGATGAGGAGAAAATCAGCTCCTGCAAAACGGAAATGCTCGCACTGCTTGATTATACTTACGAGAAAGAATTGCTTGAGAATTTGCCCGCAGTTGCAAAAGTCTATTATGGCGAACCAAAAAAAGTACGCGAGAGCATTCTGCGCTGGGGAAGAGTAATGGCAAGCGGGATGTACGAGTTTCAGACAAAATCAATTCGCACTTTCAAGGATCAGGACAGATACAGCTATTATGTTGCCGGAGTGGTCGGCTATTTGTTCAATGATTTGCTTTATTACAATAACATCATAACTCCTAGAACAAGACGAAAACTGCACACATACGCCAAAAAGTTCGGGCTCGCATTGCAGAAAGTGAATATTTTGCGGGACGTGTCCTCGGACATTCCTTCAAGAAGATATTACTGGCCGCGCGAGATAATGCAAAGATATGGGCTGGATTATGACACGCTTCTAAAAGAGGAGAACCGCGCGATGGCGATGAGCGTGCTAAACGAGGAAATTGACAATGCGCTTGAATATTTGTATTCTGGAATGCATTACATAATTTCGCTTCCCACAAATGCGATTAAGGTGCGAATGTTCTGCCTTATTCCGCTTTTCATGGCGATTGAATCTTACGTAAAATGCATTGACAATAAAGACGTATTTGACATGGGAAAGAAAGTGAAAATTAACAGAATGCAAGTGCATGAGATAGTCGCAAAATGCGCGCTATGGGGCGCATCCAATGAAAAATTGGTGGGATGGTTTTTGCAGACAATGCAAAAGGCGGATTCTAATCTTGGGCGCAATGCAAGAGCAAGGGCGCTGATGTTGCAAATGCAGGCGGAAAGAAGATAAAAAAGTTGTCTTATTTTGAGTTGTATTTTCAAAAAAATAAATATTGAAAAAAATTTATTGTAAAAAAAGGATTATTTCATTTTTGGCGTCTCGCTGATAATGTCCACTATTCCCGGATAAACAGTAATTAGGTCCCCTTCAGTTATAATGCCCACAAGTTTTCCTTTTTTGTCAAGCACCGGAAGCCGTTTTATGTTATTTTCGCGCATTGCAAGCGCGGCATCCTGTATAGTCTGCTCGGCACAAATTGCCTTGAGCGGTTTTGACATTATGGATGCAAGCTTTTCCTTTTTTGCATTTTTTTCTTTCAAAACAACTTTGTAGACAATGTCCCGCTCGGTGATTATTCCGACCGCATCCCCTTTTTGTGTTATGATGACAGAGCCGATTTTCTTTTTTGCAAGCAGTTTAGCCGCATCAAATGCAGATTTTGAGGAGTCAAGAACCTCAACACCCCGAGTCATGCAGTCTCCGATTCGCATGTCAAAACTCATAAAATCCCCCCGCAAAGCTAACCTTCCCAAAGCTTTTAACCTCAACCTTTCAAACAGTTTCATGGCGGCATTTGGCTCGTATAAAAAAGGAAGCAGGGCTGAAAACGAGCTCATAAAAAAACTGATTGAAGTCGGTTTTTCCGCAATTCGCGCGGCAGGCTCCGGAGGCGGTGCAAGTCCGTGCCCAGACATTTTGGCATTTAGAAATGTTGACCAATACGGATTTGAGTGCAAGGCTATAGATTCGCCAAATTTGCAATTGAGAAAAGAGCAGGTGAATGAGCTCAAAATCTGGCAGGCAAACACGAATATCACGACTTATATCGCATGGAGAATAAGAGGGGGGGAATGGCTTTTTGTGCGCACGGACTATTTGAAGGAAAACCCGAAATCATTTTCCATCTCATTTGAAAATGCGAAAAAATACAGCCAGAGCCTTGAGAGTATTTTAAAAAAACAGGATGCGCCGCCGCTATAAAAAAAATTCTGCTTAAAAAAATCCGGATAAAAAACAAATAAAAATTAGAAATAAAAAATACAAAAGAAAAAATTGCAAACTAATTTTTTATCTCCAGTACAAAAGCCCGCCCTGCCCTACATCGTTTATGAAAATCGCATATTTTTCATCGCGTGGATATTCGGTTTCCATCTTGTATTCGTTTCCATCAGAGAGCACGGTTATTGAGCCGAGCTTGTCCGTCACATAAACAGACATGTTGCGCAAAAGCAATCTGCGAATCGCAGTTGGCTCGGGATATTTGTTTTCCGGCAAATTGAGCCCCGCGCTGATTACACCGACGTCCGGATTCACTTCATTTAGAAGCTGAAATGATGCGGAATTTCCGGAACCGTGGTGGGATACCTTTAGCACTTTGCAGTTTTGAATTGAAATCGGACCTGAAATTATGCGGCTGTCAACACCGCCAAATACTGTTCCGCCATCAGAGCCGGTTGCACCGGATGCTTCCGAGTTGCTGAAAATAAGCGAGCAAAAATCTGCGTATTTTGCTTTCAGAACGATTGAGTCAAGGTCCGGACTTGTGTTGTTTTCGCCGGGGAACGGATTAAGAACCGTGAGGCTTAGGTTCCCAAGTGTATAATTGTCCCCGTAAAGCACGGTTTTTACAATTGAGTTTTTTGCGAGCGGAAGAATGACTGGCATAAATCCTGCCTTTGGTCTGCCGCCAGATACCCAAACTTCATCCACGGGATATGAGCGCAAGATGTCTGCGGCGCCGTTCACAAAAAGTATATCATCTTCGGAGAGCACGAGCAGGTCTATTTTTTTTACCCCTTTTGATGCAAGAACCGATTTTATTTTTGAGGCATCTGCATCCGGTCCGGTGTCAATTAGAATGTTTTTCCCCTCGGACTGTATAAGGGATGCGTCGCCGTATCCGACATTGATGAATGTGAGCTCAAACGGGACCAATTTAGTTACATTCGGAGCGGCCGGCTCTTCCTGCACCACAACAGGATAAAGTTTTTCTTCTAAAGCCGGAGGAGTATAAGTAGGCTCCGCTTGTGTTTTCCCAGAGCCGAGACACCCGGCAATCAGTAGTGCCGGCAAAATAAGCAATATTGCCATCAAAGGCAAGAGGTTTTTGCATTCCATAAGAAGTGCTCAAAATTGAGGCTTAAAAGCATTTGCCGCCAAGACGCGAAAAAAAAGTGCGACATTTGCACACATGGTTTATCTTAAAATGCGCAATATCGCGCTTTTGAGAATCAGAAAAATGGGATTAAGAGAGGCAAAAACTTGGCGCACCGAAACAAAAATACCGGAGAATAGTTCGCTTAATTTTATCTCAAACGGAATTTCAAGAGAAGGCACAATGTTTGAAATCTCACCGAATTTTCCCGCCATTTGAAAGCCGCGCAAAATGGATATTTCCTCCATTAATGCAAACACTTCAAATGCCTTTAATGCGCGGGCGAAAAGACCAATAGGTAAAATAGCCAGTATTGCCAGCCAGTTTTCTGCTACAAAAAGCGCCTTGTTTTTGGAATGCGAAAAACTGGATACAAGCTCAAGCCCGATTACAAATATTGCGAGAATGTCGGCACCTTGCAGAATCAAAGCATGATTTTCACTTGGACTTGCAAGAATGTTCATATCGGAAAGAATTTCTATTCCTGCTACGCTAAAAAGCAATAAAATTGAGAGGGCAACCGCCCAGCTCCATAAGCGATATTGCGTTTTGCGATATTGGATTATTTGCGCGCATGATTTTGAGTCCATCCAACTTTTCGGCATAGGCACTGCAAGCGGGTCGTCAAACTTTTTTGTGTCTTTTTTTGTTTTTTCTTTGGACGAAATTTGGTTGTGCATTGATTTTGCACTGGGGCGTTTTGCATATTTTGCCCTTGATTTTTTGGAGAATTTCACAATGAGGGTTTTTTTCCCTGCATGAGCTGATGCTTGCTTGCTTTTTGCCCGTTTTCTTTTAGACACAGCAAAAAATGGGAGGGAGAGTTAAAAATAATTACCAATCGGTTTAGGGGTGAATTTTTTGTTTGCAAAAACAAGTTTATCCCGAAACAGAGTGCATAATGATATAAATATTGTAACATAAACAAATGTATCAACAAAGGCTTAGTGGTGTTTATGCAGATACTAAAAAATTTGGTAGTGCAAAAAATACAAACGAAATTTGGAAATAGAGAAGATTTGCTACTTGAAAAAGATAAGAGCCTGAAAAAAGTTGTCAATGAACTGATTGCATTTGATAAAAAAGTAAAAACGCTCAATAAAAAAATAGAGGCACAAAATACAAAAGAGCCAAAACAAAAAATTTTGGCCACGCCTGTATTTAGAAAAATAAACGAGTTTTGTGAAAAATTGGGATTGATAGAGCACCAAGAGTTGGAATCCTCGCAAGAAAAAATATTACATAAAAAAGTGCGCAAACTGCACAAAAAAGCACTCGGATTCAAGATAAGATATGCAGACGGAATTATTACCAACAATAGCGAAAATTGCCATCATGCGCTGGCACACGACACCAAGGCATATTTTGAAAATGCACACATAAGATGGGATAAAATTGGATTGAAGGCGGCTTTGGGGATTGTTTCCATCTGCGCGACATGCGAGTATTTGCTCAAAAAAAACCATATGGGTGCGGCAATTGGAGGAGTAGTGGGTGCGATGATTGGAGGGCTTTCTTATTTGGCCCCGCACATTTGGTTGAACAGACAACAGGACAAAGTTGAGAGTGCGTTGGAGAAAATTGAAGCGATGTGTAAAAAATTCGAAGTAGGAGAATATTATGTATCTCCGACAAAACGGGAAATGAAAGAAATTGTCAAAGAGTATTATGAATCGCATCGAGTGTACAGCATAAACGCTTCAACAGCATCAATAAAATCTAATGCAACAAATATCACACTTGTTAATGAAGGCACAAAGATTTGCGCGTATACTATTGTTCCCGAAGCCTGAATCGGGCGCATTGTAAAAAAATTCTAAGAGTTTGATGTATCTTAGAATATCAGTGCTCCAGGTATTCATCAACACATGGGCAAAAGCCCGTGCTCAGTAAAACTGGAATCATCATCTAAGAAAAGGATGAATTTGAAATCTTATATTACTTTAGAGTGGAGAATTTCAGCCTTTTGTCTCTAATTTTAATCCGAGCAATTCCGCCATGAATTCGCGAATGGGACCGTGCATATGTTTTCCCCGTTTGCTCTCAAACAGCTCTCTGCCTTTTTTTGTAGTGGTATAGATTTTGCGCACGCGCATACCAACGGCCTTTCTTGCGCTTTTTACCAGCCCGGATGTTTCAAGCTTTGATAGCACAAGATAAACGGTGGACATTTTTATGTGCTTGAACGGGGTGTTCGTGCGCACCTCCTCAACAAGAGAATAGCCGTGCGCGGGGCTCTTTGAGAGGCGCCAAATGAAATAAAGACCAAGAAAGGTCACCGGACCAGGAAGATCGTTTTTGCTGCAAACTCTTTGTACATTGGAAATTTTTTTGTTGCTAAACATTATTACCGGTTTAATCTGCGCGGAGAAGTATTATAAAACTATTCCAATAAATAGAATATTACTAAAAATGGAATATGCCTAGAGGAATTGCCATGACGAACGAAGAACTTGACGTTGAATGCGCGGGACTTACAAAGAAATTTGGCAGTTTTACAGCGGTCAACTCACTTGAGCTTAAGATAAAAAAGGGAGAACTCTTCGGTTTTTTGGGTCCAAACGGCGCCGGAAAAACTACTACGATTAAGATGCTCACGACTCTTCTTGCACCAAATGGAGGGAAAGCAAAAATTGCCGGATACGACCTTGTCAGGGACGCGGCAATTGTAAGAAGCAAAATAGGCGTTGTTCCGCAGGAATTTGCACTCTTTGGAGAGCTTACCCCGATGGAGAATCTTTGGTATATCGGAGAACTCTTTGGAATGAACAAATCAGAAATCATAAAAAGAAGCGAAGAACTGCTAAAAACCGTCGGATTGTACGAGAAAAAGGATATTTATTCCGAGGGATTTTCAGGCGGAATGAAACAAAGACTGTCCGTTGCGGCAGGGCTTTTGCACAAGCCGCAAATACTATTTATGGATGAGCCCACAACTGGGCTTGATCCACAAAGCAGAATTGCCTTGCGTGAGCTTACAAAAAGACTAAACGATTCCGGAATGACGATTGTTTACACCACACACGATATGGAAGAAGCGGACAAGCTTTGCCAGCGCATCGCAATTATGGATAAAGGGCATATCATTGCGGAAGGAACGCCGCAGGAGCTAAAGCGCAAACACGGCGGAAATCATAGGATAGAAATTGAAACTGATGAACCTGCACACAAATTGGCTGAAGAGATAAAGGAGTTTCTAAAGATAGATACGATAACTGTGAAAGGAAACAAAATTGAAATAAGCATGAAAAATATGGAAAAGGCGGCACTACTCACACTTTCCAATTATCTTGCAAAAAAGCATGTGAAAGTGAAAGAACTGCGAACGGCCGAACCTTCTCTTGAAGATGTTTTTATCAATCTTACAAAAAAGGACGTGAGGGACTAGGATGGCAGGCACGCACACAAACGGCTCTAGCGAAAAATTGCTTGACGGCAAAAAGGTATCGGCTATTGTAAAAAAGAACTGGATGGTAATGAAAAAGGATAAGGTTCGCCTGTTTTTCCTTTTGTTGTTCCCGCTTGTGATGATACTCATATACGGCTTTACTGCTGGAGAGGTTCCAAAGCATGTGTCTGCGGCGATAGTTGATTATGACAACTCAAATTTTTCGCAGATGGTGCAATCAAACCTGTACACGTCCGAAATATTTTCAATAAAACGGCAGGTATCAAGTCAGGATGAAGGAAAAAGGCTTGTGGAAGAGGGGAAAGTAAAAATATTATTTATCATACCGAAAGGATTTGAAAAGGATATTAAGGATGGAAAAACCGCGTCCATGCTGGTAATTGTGGATGAAGCCGACCCTACAATTGCGCAAATTAACAAGGCATCCACGCGGCTGTTTGTACAAAGCCTCTCGTCCCAACTTTATGCGCAGAGAATGAAAGCGGTGGCTGCCAAAGCGGCAGTGGGAGAGCAGTATGCAAGCATGGCACAAAAAACAATTGAAGTTGCGGCACAGGATAATAATGAGCAAAGAATGAACCTGATTAAAAATGAATATAGAAGCTCAAAACAACTCTCGGCAAAAACTGCAAGCACACTTGGGGACACGATTGAAGGTCTCAAGAATTCGCTCGGTTATTTGATAGACCAGAACGAGATTGCATCTGCATATTCCCCCGGACCGGGCTTTTCAGGCTCGTTGGCGGCGCTTGCATCGGGAGACACGCAACAGGCGACATTATTGCAGATTTCCACCTATGGCGGGTTGCAGGCGGTGAATGCAAAAACTGCGGCAAGCATGGCGAAAGTATATTATGCATCCGAGGCAAATTATGCAACTTCGCTTGCGGAAAAAGAGGCGATTAGCGCATCTTATGAAATGGTAAATTCTGCCAAGCAGCAAATGAATGAAATAAGTTCCATTGCAAAAATAAATGCGGACAATCCGCCGATTGCGCTTACTGAAATTGAGCCTTATGGAAGCGGAAGGCCCGGATTGGACTTTTTGATTCCGAGTATCCTTGCACTTATTATTTTCCAGGGGGCAGTGATGGGGCTTGGGCGCGCAGTTGCCGGGGAAAGAAAAGATGGCTCTATGACAAGAGTGTTTCTCACCCCGACTTCAAATGTTACGATAATTTCCGGAACGCTGCTGTATTACATTTTGCTGGAGACAATTCGCTCAAGCATTATTGTGTTTGTTGCAATACTTCTTTTCGGAGTTACAATAAAGGGAAGCCTTGCCGAGATATTTGTAGTAATTGCGATATATGCGGCAGGAGCAACCGGATTGGGTATGATAATGTCCGTGATTGCAAAATCGCAGGAGCAATATATGTCAATTGCGATGCTTGCGACACTGCCCACGATGTTTTTGTCTGGAGTGTTTTTGCCGATTGAAACAATGCCTCCGGTTTTGCAGGGAATTTCAAATGCGATTCCGGTTACTTACGCATCGGACGCATTGCGAGGAATAATGATTAAGGGATTCTCTATTTGGCAGGTTATGCCAGATATGACGTTTCTGATTGTATTTGCGCTTGCGACATTAGTTGCCAGCGTATTGCTCTTTAAGAGGGAGCTTCTGTAGGTGATATTATGAAAACAAAGGGCTCGATGAAAAAATGCGAAGATGAAATCAAATACACCATTGCGAATAAGACATTCGCGGTGCTCATGATATTTTTGGCACTGACAAGTATTTCGTTTGCCTCGCTGAATCCGAAAATAGAGCTTGAAAAATATACTCTAAGCGAGGTGCCGACAATACCGGGACATGTTGTTAATCTTACATTACAGCTAAGAAGCGTTGAAACCGACAATTGCGCGGAAAGAGTGTCCGTGCAGGTATCAATGTCTTACCCCCTCTCTAATCAGGGACCCGACACACAATATTTGGGAGACCTTTGCGCACAGGACGCAAAAGAGAAGGGGCGTGTTTCATTTTTGATACCGATTGATTCGCTTGCAGAAAGTGGCACTTACCCGATAACGGTTGCCACCACTTATGAAAAACGCTTCTCAAAGTTTAGTGAATCAAATACACTAAATGTTCGCGTTGGAGGAGAGCCGGATATCATTGCAACCGTGGCTTCCTCAAATCCGCAGGATATTTACCCGGGCGACACGGCGACAATTAGCATAAAATTGCATAATTCCGGTAGTAGCAGGGCAGAATCGGTTATTGCAAATTTGCAGGCGCAAAAAGGAATTGAAGTAAAATGGGCGGGCAAAACGCAAACTGTCGGAGCGATAGGCGCGCGCCAAAATGGCAATGCAGAATTTGTTATAGAAGCTGAGAAAGACGCAAAGCCCGGAGATTATACGCTCACGTTGAATTTGCAATATGCAAAAGAGGATAAAAGCAAAATGAGCGAGAGCATAAATCTTGTTTTGCCGCTCAAGCAAAAAGCGGAGTTTAAGGCAAGTGCCAAATCAGACAAGCTTCTTGCGATAGGAGAGGATGAAACGGTGATTATAACACTTGAGAACACGGGCACGAAAGAAGCGAAAAAAGTTAAGGTAAAAATAAAGCCGATATTTCCGTTCAGCACGGATGGCACGGTCAGATATATTGATTCGATAAAACCGGGCGAGAGTGCAGACCTTGAATATTTGATTCATGTGGATAAGGAAGGCACGCCCGGAACGCAACTGTCGAGTCTTTTGATAGATTTTGAAGATTCGCAAGGAAAAACATTTAGCGACACACAGGACTTTTCGCTCACTACACGAACACGACCTATAATTGAAAAAATTATTGATATATGGTATGTGTGGGTGCTTGCAGCGATAATGGTGGTTTTCTTTGCGGGGAAAAAATTGACTGCGAAGAAGAAGGCTTAGTTGCAAATTTTCTTTTTTTATTTTTCTTAATTTTTGGTTGTTTTCTTTTCTTAATTTTTGGTTTGTAATATTTTTAGTTTGTTTTCTTTTCTTAATTTTTGGTTTGTACTATTTTTTCCCTAATTTCTTTTTCAGTTCTGTTTTTTAGCTTTGCAGATGGGAAGGAATAGGGTGTAGATATGAGAAAAATGCAAATTCTGAGTATCGCGCTTGTGGCGCTTTCATTTATCACCGCATTGTATGCTTATTTTTACATGCAGATGCCAGAGAAAATGGCATCTCATTGGAATATTGAAGGGCAGGTTGACGGATATATGGATAAGGGAGTTGCCCTGTTTTTGATGCCCATTATATCACTAGTTATGCTTGGGCTGTTTTACGTTATCCCCATGCTTGACCCATTAAAAAAGAATTATTCCGAGTTTCAAAAGGAATATGACGGAATGGTTGCGATTCTTGTCGGATTTTTGTATTACGTATATCTGCTTACATTAGTTTACTCGGTCGGGTATAAAATTGACATAATGCGCTTTCTTGCCCCCGCATTCGGTGCGCTATTTTATTATATGGGAGTAGTCATTTCAAGAGCAAAACAGAATTGGTTCGTGGGAATAAGGACGCCTTGGACTTTGAGCAGTGAGAATGTTTGGACTAAAACTCATGATATTTGTTCCAAGATGTTCAAGGTGGCGGCAGTTATTGCATTGTTTGGGGCATTTGTTCCGCAGTTATTTATTGCGTCGATTATTCTTTTGGTAATGATTGCAATATTCTCGTTTGTATATTCTTATTTGGAATTTCAAAAAGAGAAAAAGAAGTGAGGCTTTTTATTTTTTATTTTCTTTTTCCGGCAAAAGTTAGTTTTCTTTTTTTGGGGTTTTAGTTTTCTTTTTCCAGGGTTTAGTTTTCTTTTTTTGGGGTTTTAGTTTTCTTTTTCCAGGGTTTAGTTTTCTTTTTTTTGGTTTTTAGTTTTCTTTTTCTTTTTCCAGGGTTTTTCTTTTTCTTTCCGCGAAAGAAAAAGAAAAAGCCTAGTGGGATCGTAGGGATTTGAACCCTAACATGCAGGTTTCTTATTGCCCTTTTGCCTTTCTTTCGTGATGAAAGTCCAGAGTTTCTTTCTTTTGAACCCTGGGGCCTTTTCTTTCTTTATCAAAGAAAGAAAAGGGGCCACCTGGAGCCTGCCGCGCTACCAGCTTACGCCACGACCCCGTGCTTCCACATTATATTATGCAGGCGTTAGCATTGAACACCTGCACGGGGTTGTGGAACGACCCCTTGAATTTATTTAGCGAGAGAGATATTAAAGAAGGTTATGCTGAAGCAAATTGTTTCCACTTTAAATCGGCTCAGAGCAGAGATAAAAACAACCCCGGCGTATTGGATATAGATTCCTATGAGTTTTGGATTTGGAATGCTGTGCTTTGAGAACATTGACCCGAGCATCAAATACTGCCGAAGCAGCGGCATCCCGCACATGGAAATTGACCTTACCCGCGTGCCTTTGCATGAAGTGGAGAGATTGACTCCGCTTTTGGTTTCCTCTGGATTGGGCATCAGCTTCCATCTACCATGGAAAGGGACATTCAATCCGGCTGAATGCAAACAAAAAGACATTGAATACGCTAAGCGGGCGGCGCTAACTCTGATGGCAGTTAATGGTACTCATCTTACCATGCACTTAGGGCATTTCGTGTCGGGAGACAGAGCATCTCACCTGAAAAATGCCGCGTGCTTTGTGCGCTCGGTCCTTGAGCAGAAAGGAGAGTTCGCTCTGGCTATTGAAAACACCAAGCCCAATTCGTCAGTATCAGAGAAAAACAGATTGGGAGGGGAACTTTCTGATTTTGATGTTTTATTTGCCGAAATTTCCGACCCGCGTTTGAGAGTCTGTTTTGACACAGGTCATGCAGCCTTTTCGTGGGACATTTATTCCTCATTCAAACATCTGAGCGACCGCATATGCGCAATGCACATCCACGACAATGACGGGAAGAACGACCACATTGCAATCGGGGCTGGACAAATTAACTGGAAGCGCCTGGTCGGGCAGATGGAAGCTGCAAACATTTGCGGACCGATGATATTCGAGGTGTTTGACAGACCCACACACGAATCAGTCCGACAATTTGAATCATTCATGGGGCACAAAAAATCAATTTAACCCTAGCAACATGGAAAATATTTGCGCCAAAAAAGTGGCGCGTGCAAAAACATTAAAAAAATATTATTTGTCCATTGCGCCCTCAATCTTTTCCTCAAGTATTTTCAAAAAGCCCTGCCAGAGGTCGTGGTGGTTTTGGAAGTTGGAGATGAAGGGATTGAGCATGCAAACGCGCAACACGCGCACTTTTCCCACCCGATCCCATTCCTTTTGGGGTATTCCCATCCGCTTGACAAATTCCCTTGGTGCATCCCCGTAATCTTCCCGCGCAAGTTCGGTGTTTGAAGTTATCCAGTCATTTCTATAAACCGGACCGCTTTGATATGACGCCTCGGTATAGATGCGCGAATTAAAGCGGTTCATTTTCTCAAGGTTCGTATTGCCCTTCTCATTAAATGCCATGCAGATTATGTTAAAGTCGGGAGTCTTGACAAGCGGTTGCACGATAAATTCCCTGCCTTTTACCTTGAGGATTTTGGTTGACTCAAGCGAACGCGTAAACATTTGCGCGGCTTCTATGCTTCTGCCAATTATCTCTCCATAACCAGTTATGTTGAGAGGGATTGTTCGATGACTTGCCCAAACAGCGGCGGCAGTTGCACCGGCTTTAGAACCCTCCATTATATACGAGCCAAGAAGCACCGGCGAATCCTTTCCGGATTCAAATACGTATGCCGCGAAATAGGAAATCAAATCAAGTATGCGCCGGTCCTTGATTGCAATGCCTCCGGCAGCATAAGGTATGTAGCCCATTTTGTGAGGATCAATTGTAATGGAGTCCGCATTTGGAATTGATTTGTATGAGTCGTAAATTTCCTTGTTGGGGTATGTGTGATTTCCAACAAAAACTTTGTCCGTGAACAGGCGCTTTTTCAGCACATCATAATTCATGAAGCGGCTTTTCTCGTCAAGAAAAAGCGCGCGGGAATAGCCGCCGTACGCCGCATCCACATGAAAATAGAAAGAGATTCCTCTCTTTTCATATTGACTGCGCAATTTGGATATTTCCGCGATTTTGTCTATTGCGCCTTCTTCGGTTGTACCTACTACTCCCACCACTGCCATTATGGGAATTTTTTTTGCAATGTGAGAATCAATTTCTTTTTTGAGTGCACCAATGTCCATGCGAAAATGCTCGTCCACCTGCACCTCTATAAAATTCCGATTTCCGATACCGAGAATGTCCGCGGCTTTTACCCACGAGTAATGTTTGGATTGCGGAACGAGCACCACTCCAAGCTTTCCCTCGCCAACTCCGGTGCCTCGCACGGTTTCGTTGCGCACTTTTTCAAAACAGCCGGATTTTTTCACCTTGTCGACAAGGTCAAGCGCCTTTTTCACAGGCATGTTGAGAAGCTGCCAATCACTCATTCCTTTTACCAAAGAGGGTTTGACTTTTTTCACAGCAAGCGGAAATGATTTGAGATTGCGTGCCATCCAAAGCCCTTCGTAATTGGCGATGGTGCCATCGGTGGTGATGTGCCCCCATGAAGTTTTTTGGTCAAAGCCGAGCATGGTGGCAAAATCTTTTCCCACTTCTATCTCCATTGGAGTGGTGGCAGTGGATGCTTCGTACGCCACATTGTTGGGATTGTATAAAAGCGCAGCCATGTATGCAAGATTGGCTACCATTAGCGTATCCGAATTCATGTGCCCAAGATAGCGGGCAGAAAACCATGGCATTGAAGTTTCCTTAAGTTTTGCGGAAAGGTCGGACAGAACCTCGGTTGACTTGTCCAGTGTCTTTTGATAATTCTTGGCGCGCATTTCATCCTTTGACGAGATTTCGCGGTCTTCGGGATGAAAATCCCTGCGCCAGTGCATGTGCTCGTCCATCAGAAAATCCAGCGTGCTTTTGAAATAATCGCGGTTCTCGGATTTGGGACCTAAGAAAAGCGCTTTTACTTCAACATCTTTTGAACGGGCGGATTTCTTTTTTGATTTTTTGTCCATCAAAATCACCTGCGGGTTTTTCTCTTTCCTGCCTTGGAAGCTTTCGTTTTTCTTTTATTCACCGTTTCGGATTTTTGCGCAGGTTTCCACTCGGGTTTTCTAAAGTGGTAAATAAGAAGCGGGACTGCAACCACCGCAAGCGTGCCGATTAACATGAATGCGACATAATCTTTGCTCTCTTTGATTTGACTGGGAGGCATTAGCGCAAGTATGAATAAACCCGCCATTGCAAGAATGCCGAATCCTGCTACCAGCCACATGCCCGCCTTGCCGCCGGGAATTGAAAACGACCGCGGCACGTCGGGATGAGAGTAGCGAAGTTTGATTGCGGATGCGTACATAAGAAAATACATTACGATATAGACCGCGGTGGTGAGTGCAAACAGCATCCAAAACGAGCTATTCACTCCTCCGGGCAAAAGTACATAGACTGCACCCCAGAAAGTTATCATGAGTGCCTGAAAGATAAGCATGTTCACGGGTATTCCGTTCTCGTTTTTCTTTTGCAAAATCGGCGGCAACATTCCGTCGCGTGCGGTTGCAAAGAGCCCGCGCACTGGTCCGAGTATCCATGTGGAAACCTGACCCGCCGCGCCAATCACGATGAGGAATGCAAAAACTTTTACAAGCCATGATACCCCGAAGCTTTGGAAAATTACCTGAAATGTTTGCATTATTCCGGCAAGCAGATTGAGACTGCCGATAGGCACGAGCATTGCAACTACGAGTGCACCTATTACTCCGACAAGTGTGGTCACGATGCCCACGGTGAGAATGCCTAAGGGGTAATTTTTCTGCACGTCTTTTATTTCGTTTGCATGTGTCGCGGTCATTTCAATGCCGATGAACACGAACACGAATGTCACCAATAGCACCAGATTGGAAAGCGATGAGAGATTGGGCATTAAGTCCGCCATGGTTGGCTGGAGTGTGAGCTGAACCGGATTTCCCATCGCGATGTAAAGCAACCCGCCCAGTATGAGCACGGCCGCGGGAATGAAAGTTCCGATTACCACCGAGATTGAACTTATTTTGGAATATGTTTTCATTCCCTTGAAATTTAGTATTGTAAAGCCCCACCAAATAAGGACGATTATCAAAAATTCAAAGAGCTTGTTTTCCGCGAGTGCAGGGTTGAAAAGATATGCAAGTGTCGCGGCGATAAATGTGAGAACGCTGATGAAGCCGATTGTCATCTGAAACCATTGCAACCAGATGGCAGTAAAACCCCATTTTTGTCCGAATGCGGTTTTCACCCAAGCATAAATACCGCCCTCTTCGGGCCAGCCGGTTGCAAGCTCGGCTGAAACGAGGGATGCGGGTATCAAGTATATTATTACCGCGATGAGGCAGAATGCTATTGACTCCCAGCCCACCACTCCTTGAGTAGGAAATGTTCTGATACTCATCAATGCCGCAAATGTCAGCAAGACAAATGCCAGCAAACTCAACTTGAATGTGCCATTGGATGCCATTAGTATCCCCCTCTTACCCGTCTGTTTTCGATTACAATCAATAGTTTAATAAATGATTAACCGGACGCAACGGCGCCGGAGTTTTTCGCTCGCAGAGGTATTTCTTTTATTACCAATAGAAGAAAAACGCAGATTACAGATAGTGCAAGTGAAATTGTGAATGCTGTTTGAAGTCCGCTTAAGTATGCCGCTTTGTCGGCCGCAGTTGTTATCACGCTAACCTGGCTCACGAAATTTATTACTGCCCCAAAAATTATCACGCCCAGCACAGAGCCGAGATTTCTAAAGAATGTAACGCCGGATGTTGCAACCCCGATTTTGCAACTGGCAAATGCATTTTGTACTATCAGAGTGTAAAGATATGTTTGGGGACCAAGACCGATGCCAAGCACGGTGAGCGCGATTAGTACGGTAGAATATGACGAGCCCTGTTGCAGACCTGCAAGCAACCATAGTCCGATGCAGACAATAATGGTTGCGATTATTCCGACCAGTTTGTATTTGCCGGTTCTGGAGGTTATTTGCCCAACCGCAACCATGGAGAGCACTGATGAAAGAAGCAGTGGAGTGAGCGCCTTGCCGGCGTCCATCGGCCCGCCGCCCATTATTGTTTCAACATATTGGGGCACGAACGAGATTGCACCAAAAAGAGCGGCGTTGAGTATGAATGAGCAAATTATCGCGATGATAAATATTGAATTTGCAAAAAGATACGGAGGTAATATGGGTTGGGCGGCAATGTGCTCCTGACGCACAAATAATATCAGTGCGAGAATTATGATTGCGATTTCTACTGCCAACATTGATGTGAGCAGCCACAATTGAGTTTGGGCATATGACATGAACGTGATTATGAATATCATGAACAATATGCAACCTGCAAAATCCACGTTGGCTTTTTTGTGAAGAGTTTGAGCATAATTTGCCTTGTGCATCAGCCATATTGCGAGAAATCCGATTGGCACATTTACGTAAAAAACCCATCTCCAGCCCAAGTCCTGTGTTATGAATGCACCGAGCATCGGTCCAAAAATTGAACCAAGACCGTATATTGCGGCGATGAGACTTATCCATTTGCCGCGCTCGCGGGGAGAAAATATGTCTCCCATCATTGCCATTGAGAGCACCATTAACATTCCGGCGCCCGCACCTTGCATGGCGCGAAAGGCAATTAGCATTTGCATATCCTGCGAAAAACCGCACAGGAAAGAGCCGATTGTGAAAAGCGCAATTCCGATAATGTAGAGTTTTTTCCTCCCGTAAATATCCCCGAGACTGCCGCTGATTGTCACGGTTATCAATGCAGCAGTCATGTATGCGGCAAAAACAAGGCTCATGCTTCCAAGCCCGCCCAAGTCCAAAATAATTGTGGGCATTGCGGTTGCCACAACGGTCTGGTCAAGGGAAGCTATCAAAACCGTGAGCATTATTACAAATAGTATATTCCACCTGTTTACACCCAGCCCGAACAGTCCGCCCGCCATGCATTTGTCTTGATGAGTAAATTTAAGAATGCCGCTTAGTGTTTGAATCGTTCCAAAAAAATGAAGAGGCGGCGGCTTGGAAATGGTGAGGACAAACCGTATTGCCTTGGTCGCAATTTTTTAAATTCAAATTTATTTGAGCAGCAAAAATACTCCGAACGAGAGGAAGATTACACCTACGATGTAATTGCCGTATTTCTTCAGCCAGACTGCGACGGGTGTTAACACTCTTTGCGAAGCCGCAGGCGCGAATACATAAATCATACAGGGAAGCAAAATAGGCAAAAGGAGAAAGAAATCGCAGAGTGCGAGCAGTTCGATTTTTTGCAATGTTGTGATGCCGGAGTTGAATATTTCTCTTATTGCGGTGATGTTTAGAATTGCCGCATCAAAATTTGTGAGACTGCCAATCAGACCGATGGCAAACCATTTGATTAGGCTTTTGCGTTTATTCTTACCCTGCAAATTTGACTGGCCTGAGGGTTTCTCAAGAATTATTTTCACGCCGATTGCCAAAAATAATATGCCAAGCGCCAAATCAAAAATAGATGGCGAGAACCCCATGCTTTTTGCAACCACATCATCTTCGGTTGCAAATGTGATGCCGATGCCGGCTAAAATGAGGGCGGCAACTGCACATCCGAGAAAAAATGCCCCAAGCGTTCCAAAACTTTTTTTTGACAGGAGCGCGAGAGTGACTGCAATTATTACCGGCGATGCCGCCGAAGCAATTGCCAATGGAATAATTTTCAGGAGCAACTCGGACATGAACAAACAAACCCTTTCTTATGATGAATCTCCTCTCCAATATCCGGGCGAGAACGGATATGTGCCATCTCTGAATGCCACGAGATATACAGAACCGTCTTTCGCATCGTATCGGTCAAAATAAAACGAGCCATCGTTGATTATGAGATGCTTGTGCGCGGCGTTCCATGAATCAAGCGAGGCAACACGGGATGAAAGCTCGGCTTGTGTCAGATAGGTTTTCCCGCCTGCACTCACCATTGGCAAAACTTGCGCAAACTTCAAATTGTGAGCGGCGGCAAGCACATCTTGCACATGACTGCCGTTTACAAGACTCAGACTGGTGATATTGCGATCCGACTCCCCGTATTGGTATTTGAATTCATTTTTGCCAAAGACAACCGAATCCATTGCCGCATATTCTTCAAGAGGTGCGGCACGCTGGAACATCTTGGCAAACTGCAAGAGAGATTCGTCATCCACATTCCAGTCGCTAAGATAAACTTCCAGAGATTCGCCATTTATTTTCATACCCACTATTGAATCAAGTGAGTCTTTCCAGCGGGTGGATGAAATCTCTCTCTTTTTTGCATCATAGGTTCTGTCCCATGTACTTGCACTAAAATAGAGAACATCGGCCCAAGTTATGTTTTGCCCATGGTGCCATTTTGTTCCGACATAATTTGACAAATCATAAGTCACTTTGGTCTTTGCAAGCTTTCCGCCGCCGATTGAATCCCAGCTCTTGCTTGAGTAATTCCAGACAAATGCGTCGGAAGGGACAGAAATGTTTGAAACCGGACTTCCGACAATTGTAAAGCCCCACCTGAACGGCTCAATCTTAAGTGTATTTGTGTTTGTGCGAATGACCGGATCGTAAATTGAATTTACCACGTTCATCATGAAAATGTTGTTGATTACCACCGGGTTCCAGGGATCGCCTTCAAAATAGAACTCGGGCACTCCGATTGCAAGCGTTTTGTTCTTTGAAGTGTATGCCTCACGGATGTTGGAGTATGTGCCGATGCCGATGAATTTGTCCTGTGCAAGAGAGTAAACGTTGCTGCTTGCCGCGTATGTGCTGTCCGGAGCGGCGAGCCAGATACCTGTGGAATCATTTAGGTAAGCACTTGCAAGCTCGCGGTCAAGAAGTTCCCACTCTGCTTCGTTTTTGCAATTTTTCATTTTTTCACGTATTGAACTGATGGCGGTGTTGTTGTATACCCACCAGCCTTCTTCGCCTTCATCCATTTCCGGAATGCTTGTTGCATCAAGCCCGGGAACATCGTAGTATATCCATCCAGTCGGAGCAAGATGCCACTCAAGCTTTGCGGGATCGGTTGAATACGGCGGGAACGTGGAGGATACGTTGAAAACTATGATTGAGAGATTCGTTTCAAAGCCCGCCGTTTCAAGCGACGTGGCAATGATATTCATCATTGATTTGTATGCACTATAATTTGTGGAGAACAGCTGAAGTGTTATCGGCTTTTTATTATAGGTCCAAATTCCGGATTCTTTTGTTGCGCCCGCCTCGGTCATGCCCTCGGTTATGAGAGAGTTTGCTTTTGACAAGTTTGATTGTATATTGTAGCTCTCACTGACGTTACGAATTATCTCGTATGAGGGGTGACCGGACCATGGGTTGGTTGAGGTGGGTACTGCAAGCCCGCCGAATACTTCATCTACAACTGCATCGCGGTCTATGAGATATTGCAACCCGAGACGAACCTTCTGAATTGAGAATGGATTTAATTCGCCGCTCTTTGCAGGGGCGGGATTGACATAAAATCCGTAGATGCTTGAACTTGCAGAATAAAGAGATACTCTTGAATCGTTTTGAAGCGAAAGAACATCGGATGTAGGTAGTGAATCCAGATAATAGTCAATTTTAGAAGATAATATTGCAGAGGTTGCATTTTCGTTATCCATTATTTTGAAAACGACTGCGTCGGATGCAGGTCCTTTTTTACTGCCGACTAATTGGGTGCAATTTTCTTCCCAAACTCGGATGCATTTTTGTTTTTGTTCGCACCAGCTGTATCCGGCAGAACCAATACATCCGTGTTCATCTTTGTCATTGCCAACTAAAGG